>VOFB01000194.1_pt1 | contig 25741 bp, 46 predicted proteins | sample 5384141 | NCBI WGS metagenome assembly VOFB01 (sample SAMN12384721, study PRJNA508395) | human gut metagenome | isolation source: healthy gut A | host: Homo sapiens | reverse complement strand
CCTGCTCCAGCGCTTTTAAAGCAATCGACACTGTGGGTCGCGTCACTTTAGCATCCTTGCAACGTCAGATCCATGCACACCTTGCTGGCTCTCCAGGATATAGATGGTCTTCAAATAATCTTCCGTTGATTTTTCTCTGCTTCACAAAGGGAAATCTCCTCCTTTCTCTGCAACCCGGCGCAGCTTGCCAAAGTTAGCATCTGCTAACTTTTTCGATTCTCCCAGGAACGGTGTGATCGTCACGCCCCTAGTACTGTGTAACGCTTAAAATTGTACATTTTCTGGCTGACGGATCTGCCAGAGGCCCCTAGGGGCGGCCTAAGGGTGCGGTCTCCTGGACGCGCCCCACCGCCTCGGGGAGCAGATGGGAGCTACGGTCCAACCCCTGTGGGGCGCACCGTGTGCGCCCGCTGGGAAAGATGTACGAATTCGCCGGAAATTTGGAGAAACCGGAAGATTTCACCGCCGGCGCGTCAGGATGCCGCCACCTGCCACCGGGATTGTACCTGACTGGCCGGACAGTTCCCAAAGAAAATATATACTTTTGGAATTACGCTGTACTACCTTTCAATCTCTTGATGTCATGTTCCTTCGCAGCGCCTCCGGTAACATAGTGGGGCAATTCTGCTTCCCATGATAACCTGCTCCGTAACAGAGAAGCCCTGTTGGGATACGAAATCCACATACGCCTGGGCATCCACTTGGATAGATCTGAAGCCCGCTAGCTTTAGAGCTTCGTACGCAGGCGAAAGCCGAAGCCCTGGCCATGGACAAGGTTGGCGCCAGCAAAGTCCACCGGTTTCAGCACCCGGTGGGCCTCTGACAGGACCTTTTTCCGGGTCCGGTATCACGTGCAAGCCGTTGGCAATGACCACCGCGTCAAAAGAACCTTGGCGCATAGGGCAGCAGGTCGCATTCTGAACACTGAAGTGCAGCCGGACAGAATGTACCTTTTTCCTTGCCTCGGCAATCATTTCCGGCGCATAATCGGTCGCTTCCAGGCTTTTCACACTGCCTGCAAGACGCTGGGAAATCAGGCCCGTGCCACAGGCAAGCTCCAGCACGCACATCTGCCGGCTTAGCCTCCGTTTCATTCGCAGAGCCATCTCCTCATACAGAGAGCTGTTGCTGCCCATAAAGCCATCGTAGGAGCCAGACCAGCGGCCCCAGAATTGTTGATTCCGTTGTCTGCTTTCATGACATGCCTCCACATTTTTCAAAGGCAGCTCTGCCTGAGCGCTTCCGCCCATAGCTCTGGGCACACAGCCGTGCCCAGTTGCGCCCGGTAGAGCGCAGTCCAGGCGGCGCAACGATCGCCGCCAAAGGTACAGTGAAACCAGGTGGAATTGTCTCTGTCATCTTCCCAACAGGAGAATCCTCTTTCACATATGGAGCCGTCTCAGCCGACCTCACCGTATAGCCGGTGGCGGCAATGACGGATTTCAGCTTCTCCTCATCCAGCGGATTCTCCGCAAGAATCTCCGTCTTTCCCTTGGTGTGGGAGGGAAGTGACCTTCTTCACCGGAAACGCCTTGCGAATGGCGTCATTCACATGAGCCTCGCACATCCCGCATGCCATACCTTCCACTTCCAGAGTAATTTTCACCATCTTGATTCCCCCACTTTTTATTGATTATATCAGATGACCGATAGGATGACTCCCATGGAGCATAGGCGCCCAGCCAAGGCAAGTGCAGTTTGGAATTCCTGGGCGGAGCTGTATCAGGCGCGGGCCTCCTGGAGCGCACCGGCTGCAGCGGTTAACCGATTGCGAAGGAGCGTCTCCGATGACCTGGTTTAAAAGATATGTCATGCTGTGAACACGGAATAAAACGTATGGTTCGGAATGCCCCCTTTTCTGGTGGAGCTTGGGTGGCGCATATTCTCCGCAACATTTGCAACCATGAGCGGCATGATGTCCGCCTTCGTTGTCACTCTTTTAATTGGTATCTACTAACCAGGCCTCCCGCAAAAAGTTAGCTCTTGCTAACCCTTGGCTATCATAGCGCACACTCGGATTTTGTCAAGCCCCTTTTCTCTGATACCCAGTCAGATTTCCGCCTCACGGCGGCCGCCCTTGCCTTTGGCCAGCCCTTCCCACTACCGGGCCGACTCGGGACTTTCACCCGATAGGACGTGGGCTCACCGGGCGCACGCAGTCAAAAAATAGGCTGTCTCCAAATCAGAGACAGCCCATTTTTTTTCCCACTCTTACCCCGCTCCACTCCTTGATCTGGCTGGCCTTTTCATATAACCGGACATAACTGTCATAGCGGCTGGTTTGAATTTCCCCGGCCTGCAGGGCCCGGGTCACCAACACAGTCCGGCTCTTTCAGATGGGCGCAGTCGTGAAACCGGCATTGGCCCAGATAGGGGCAAAATCGGGGAATGCGTATTGCAGATTTTCCTTCAGGATGACATCCATCTGGTCTGTGTCAAAGGAGGAGAATCCCGGGGTATCCGCCACAAAGGTGTTCCCATCCAGGGCGTAAAGCTCCACATGCCGGGTGGTATGCCGTCCCCGGCCCAGCTTTTCCGAAACCTCCCGGTCCGCAGCCCCAGGCGCGGCGCCAGGCGATTCAAAACGCTGCTCTTTCCCACACCGGAGTTTCCTGTAAATGCAGTGAGCTTTCCTGCAAGGGCTGCCCGCAGCGCCTCCACCCCGGCGCCGGTCTCTGCGCTGGTCCGGAGCACCGGGAATCCCGCCTGCTCATAGATCCGGCCCAGGTCCTCCGCCGGGTCCAGGTCGGTTTTATTGAGGCAGAGAATCACCGGCACCTCCTGGTTTCCGGCAATGGCGGCCACCCGGTCAATGAGGAAGGGCTCCGTGACGGGATTCACATTGGCGGCAAACACCACCAACGCGTCCAAATTGGCCACCGCAGGCGGAGAAAGTGGTTCTTGCGGGGCAAAATTTCTCCACCATACCCCGGCTGCCGGTGCAGGAAATCTCCGCCAGGTCCCCGGTGAGGGGGGTGAGGCCCTCCTTTCGGAAATGGCCCCGTGCCCGGCAGGTCACCACCCCCGCCTCTGTCTGCACCTCATAAAACCCGCTGAGGGACTTCACAATTCGTCCAATCATCCATCCACCGTAAAGCGCAGGGTGATTCTCTCGCCGGTTGCGGCGGAGAAGTCCACCTTGAAGCTGCTTGCCAGTTGCCATTGACGTAAACGTCAAAGTACTCCGTGCCTTTGCCTTCCAGGCTCACCGGCACCTCCGACGTACCCGGCTCTACGATGAGGGCCTCGGTGCAGGGGCTATTGCCCTTGTAAATCTGGAGCTGGTACTCCACTGTAATGTCGAGGGCAGCGCCAAAGTCACAGTTTTAGAAACCACCTGAGGCTCCGGTTCCGTCGTGGGGGGCGTGGTGGGAGGCGCTGTGGTCTCCGCAGGTCCCTTGGAGACCTTCAGCTTCACCACCGTTCCCTCCGGCACCTCCGTGCCCTTTGCCTGATCCTGCTCGATCACCTCGTCCTTGGGCTTGTCACTCTCCACCAGGTCATAGTCATATTTCAGATTCTTTCCCGTCAGCATGGACGCCGCCGTTCTGATGTCCATACCAGGACCTCGGGAACCGTCGTCATCACCACATCGCTGCCGGTGCTCACATAGGGGTCACCGTCTGACCTGCCGTCAGGGTAGCGCCCTTTCCAGGCTCTGTGCGGATGATTTTCCCCTCTTCCACATCCTCGCTGGCTTCCTTCTCCACCCGAATTTCCAGATTCATACCGGGTAAATTCCGAAGATAGGCCTCTGCATTGGTCTGGGGCTGGCCGGCAAGGTCGTCCAAAGTCGCCGTCTGGGGGCCTTTGCTGATCCACAGGGTCACCGTCTGCCCCACTGTGAGGATTTCGTCCGCCTCGGGGTCGGTCCGGGTAACCTGGCCGGCGGCAATGTCACTGCTGAACTCCTCCTCCAGAGTCACAGACAGGTGCAAATCCTTCAAACCGTCTAAATACTCCCTGGCTTTCTCCTCTGTCCGGTTTACCAGGTCACCCATCTGCCCGGTCTGGGGGCCATTGCTGATTACCAGCTTCACCGTAGAGCCTTCTGCCACCTGGGTCCGGGCTACGGGGTCCTGGGAGATGACCTTCCCAGCCTCATACTCGTTGCTGTAGGTATAATCGCTGTCCACCAGACGCAGGTTGGGGTACTTTTCGGATCGATTTCCTAAATACCTCGCCCACGAAGTTGGGAACCTCCAGCATCGTCGTGCCGCTGCCCTTCGTAACCAGGACCACCAGAACCACCAAGCAATCACCACTGCCACTGCGCCTACGCCAATGGCAATGAACAGGCCCTTGTTCCGCCGGGGCTGCTCCTCCTCCGCCTCCTCTGAATACCGGCGGCTCCGCTCCGGTTCCTGGTAGCGAGGGACGCTCCGGCTCCCCTGGCTCTGGGCTGCTCCTGCCGGGGGCCTGCCACCCGCTCCGCCGTGGAGCGAGGCGCCGGGCGGCAGGGGCTGCTGGGGCTGAGGCTCCCGCCCCCCACCGGGGCGGCTGCCCTGGCCTGCACAGGCTCGTCAAAGTAAAGAGAGGTGGGGTTTTTCCGAAACTCCTCCATGTCGTACAACATTTCCGTGGCGGAGCTATAACGCCGGGCGGGGTCTACCTCCATGGCGTGCATGATGATCTGCTCCAGGCCGCCGGGAATGTTGGGATTGATGGTGCTGGGCATAGGAGCGCCGCCGTTGATGTGCTTTAAGGCCACCGCCACGGGCGACTCCCCGTCATAGGGGCCGTCCCGTGAGCATTTCATACATGACGACGCCCAGAGAATAGAGGTCCGACCGGTTATCCACCCGGCCGCCCTTGGCCTGCTCCGGGGAGATATAATGAACCGAACCCAGCGCCTCCTTGGTGAGGGTGCTCTGGGAGGACATGATCCGGGCAATGCCGAAATCCGTCACCTTGGCCGAGCCGTTTTTTCAAAATCATCACATTGTGAGGCTTGATGTCCCGGTGGACAATGCCCTGATTGTGGGCATGCTCTAAGGCCTTGGCGATCTGCATGGCAAAGTGGAGATTCCTTCCAGTTGGGTACCCGCCCCGCCGCTCAATATACTGCTTCAGGGTGATCCCGTCCACCATCTCCATCACAATGTAATCCGCATCTCCATTGGTGGAAACATCGTAAACGCTTACAATATTGGGATGGTTCAGCATGGCGACAGCCTGGGACTCGGCATGGAACCGGCGACGGAATTCCTCATCCTGAGAATATTCCTCCTTCAAAATCTTAATGGCCACCAGCCGATTGAGCCGGTGACAACGGGCCCGGTACACCACCATACCCCCGGTACCAATCACATCCAGGATCTCATATCGGTTATCCAGGAGGCGGCCTATGTATTTATCCATAAAAAGAGAACTCCTTTCTCGCTCCTTGTCTCTTTGTAAGCTCAAATCACAATCAGGACGCTGGTCACATTGTCCGGCGCACCCCGCTCCTGGCAGATCCCCAGCAACCGCTGGCAACACAGCTGCTTGTTCACGCCGTGGACCACTTCGAAGAATTTCCTGGTCATCCAGCAGGTTGGACAGGCCGTCGGTACACAGCAAAGAGGTAATCCCCTTCTGCACCGGTTGATAAAAAGGTCGCATTCCACCCCAGGCTCCGTCCCAATGGCCCGGGTAATCAGATTCTTCCAGGATAATTCTTAGCCTGCTCCCGGGAAAGTTCCCCCGCTGGACCATCAGCTGCACCAGGGGTGGTCCGTCGTCGAGACACCGGACTCCTTCCGGTTCAGAAGATAGCACCGGCTGTCGCCTACATTGGCAATGACCGCCATCTGATGATCCCATAGGCCGCCACCAGAGTGGTGCCCATGCCCTCAAAGTCCTCAAACTGCCGGGACTGGTCATAGACGGTAAAATTGGCCAGACGCACCGCTTCCCGGAACATCTGCCCTGCCTGCTCCTGGCTCATCCCTGGCTTGCGGAGGCGGGTCACCTCTTGCATGAATATCTGCAAAGCCAGGGGCTGGCCACATTACCGGATTTGGCCCCGCCCATGCCGTCACAGACGGTGCAGAGCAGGCTGTCTTCTTCAAATGTATGCACCCCATATGCATCCTGGTTCTGGACGGACACAGCCGGGATCTGTCAGTCCCCACGCCTGCATGGCCGGACCTCCCTTCCTTGTTTGTTTAAATTGTATCAGTTTTTCCCCGGCATTGCAATCATTTCCGCAGAAATTGACATGGAAAATTCCCCATGCACTCCCATTTTCCCTCTCCTTGCAATGTAAAACCGCGAAATTTCATATTCGCTACCGGGCAAGCACGCAGTTTCGTTAAGAAGGAACAGGTTATGTTTTGCCGCTCCTGCCTACCGGCCTGCCAGATCTCGCCGTTCCTCATCCGATCGCCTAGCGGCGGTCACCTTCCCGGGGAAGGCGGGGGCGTAGATTTCGCCTTAGGTTCGCGGCATTGGTCAGGTGCAGTCCCGTAGGCGGGCCAGCCGATGCAACACTGCTTATCGCCGGGGCAGGTTCGTCTCTCCTTCAAATTTTCTTCTCAGCTGACCGCAGGAGGCGTCAATGTCTCCGCCCAGGGGTCCGGCGGACCGTGGCGGTGAGTCCTCCCTCTTCCAAAATGCGCTGAAACTGCTGCACTGCCTGGCGGGAGCTGGGGTGTAGGGGGCTCTCTGCCACCTCATTGAGAGGATGAGATTTCACATGGGCAGGCAATCCCTTCAACCGGCAGCAGCAGCCGGGCACAGTCCGGTGAGTCGTTCACTCCGTCGATCATGGCATATTCAAAGGAAATCCGGCGGCCCGTAGCCTCATAGTAGTCCCGGCAGGCCTCCAGCAGCACCTCCACGGATAGGCCCGGTTCACCGGCATAATGGTATTCGGATCTCATCCGACGGGGCATGGAGGGAAACCGACAGGGTAGCTGCAGCTTTTTCTCTGCCAGCAGCCGGATCTTGGGGACCAGGCCGCAGGTTGAAAGGCTGATGTGCCGCATTCAATGTTCAGCCCCTGAGGGCTGTTTACCAGCTCAAAAAGCGGACCCGTGTCAAAGTTATCTAGCGGCTCCCCGATGCCCATGAGCACAATATGGGGAAATGGGCAGTCCGGAATCCAGCTGGGTAAAGAGCACCTGATCCAGCATCTCCGAGGGCCGCAGGCGGCACCAGTCCCCCAGGGTGGAGGCGCAAAGGCGCAGCCCATGGGGCAGCCACCTCCGAGGAGATGCAGACGCTGTTTCCGTAGTGGTAGCGCATGAGGACCGTCTCCACACAGTTGCCGTCAGACAGCCGCCACAGATACTTAACCGTCCCATCCTTCCGGGACTCCTGCTTCCCGGACCACCTGGGGCACGGTGATTTCATACCGCTCCTCCAGCTGCCGCCGTAAATCCTTGGACAGGTTGGTCATCTCTGGAAGGACCTCGCCCCCGGTGCAGCCAGGTATAAATCTGTCCGGCCCGGAAGGCGGGCTGACCCAGGGACACCATGGCCCCTGAAGTTCCGGCAAAGTCATGGATTTGATGTCTTCTCTCATGGCCGCCTCCCATTTTGCAGATAAAATCCATCTGTTTCAAATTTCCCCGGCAACAGTGTCACCATTGCCGTATCACCCTCCCCCATATCCCAGGCAGCTCCAAGGGAATGGGAAAAAAGTCAGGGTTCTGCTCCAAAAGGCCCGAACTACCTGCTGGTTTTCCCGGCGCAAAATGGTGCAGGTGGGTGAGAAGCACCGCCGGGCTTCACATACTGGGCTTGCCTGCAGAGAATCTCCATCTGCAGCCGGGGGCTTCTCCGTCTGGGTCAGAATCCTTGTATCGGATGTCCGGCTTCTTCCGGATGATCCCCAGGCCGCTGCAGGGCATCCACCAGGACCCGATCCATGGCGCCCTCCACTCGGAACCGGCTCCCGGGCGTCCTGGAGCCGGGTGTGTATGCAGGAAGGCCCATCCGGGCCTCCCTTTTTCCATAAGGGCCAGCTTATGCTCGTGGATGTCGCAGGCAATGATTTCCCTGCCCTGCCATATCGATGGCCGCAGCGAAGCTCTTGCCCCCTGGAGCAGCGCAGCTGTCCAGGACCTGCATCCCCGCTTCACCCCGGCGCACTGGACTGCCAGCCGGGAAGCGGCGTCCTGGACATAGCACAGGCCCTTTTGGTAAATCTCTAACCGCTCCAGGTTACCGGCGCCGGCAATCAGAAAGCAGCGCCCAGCCAGGGATGGGGCGTACAGCCCCCCGGCCGCCTGAATGGCTGCCGGGATTTGTAGACCAGTCCCCCGCCAGAGGGTTCCCCTGCAGCACCGTCTCCGGCGCCTGGTTGTCCGCAGCCAGCACCCCCTCCAGCTCCTCCGGTCCCATTTCTCCGGCCAGCAGCGGGGCTGAGGATGGCTGTACCGGCCAGTGGCCAGATCCCGGGTTCGGCCAGCTCTCCCCTGCGGCGAATCGCTCCCCGCAGGACGCCCATTCACCAGGCCCGCAGCCCTGGGATTGGCATATTGTTTGCCCTGCTCCACCGCCTCATGGACGGCGGCGGAGTCGGGGATTTTATCCATATAGAAATCTGATACAGGCCCAGGCGCAGAATGTCCAGCACCACCGGCTGCAAATCCCGGAGCCTGCCCCGGACCAGCTGGCTCAGGTAAAATCCAGAAGCATCCGGTTCTGGAGCACGCCGTAGCACAGCCGGGTTGCCAGAGCCGCGTCCCGCCGGTCCAGCCGGTCTCGCTGGGCGTATTCCTTCACCCCGTCGGACCAGGCGCCCTGCTTCCGGCAGGCAATGAGCGCCCCTAAGGCCGTCTGTCTTGCAGCCATGGCGCCTCCTTACAGGGGAAGGGATGGCCCCGGAAGTAGTCCGGCGCGGCCATACGTTTTCCCCCGTCCGCCTGGGCACCCGGATCTCCAGGACACCCCCTGGCCGCAGGCCATCTCCAGGCCGGTCCTCGTCACGGCCAGGGGCGTTCCCGGTGGGCACTCCGTGGTCTTTGGCAATGGCGCCGCCTCATAGACCCGGAACCGTTTCCCCGCCAACTCCATGGTGGCCACAGGCCAGGGATCCAGGCCCCGGATGTGATTCCAGATCTCCCAGGGGCTCCTGGTCCAGTCGATGGGGCACATGTCCTTGGTGAGCATAGGCGCAAGGTGACCTTGGGACGGATCCTGGGGCGTGGCCGCCACGGGTCCCTGCTCCAAACGTTTCGCGTCTCCGCCAGCAGGTCCGCCCCCAGCACCGCCAGCCGATCCAGAAGGCTCTGGGCATTTTCATTGGGGTCAACAGGAGTCTTCCGGTGGCGATCATGTCCCCGGCATCCATCTCCGCTGCCATAAACATCGCTGTGACTCCCGTCTCTTCCAGTCCCGAGGCACCGCCCACTGCACAGGGCCGGAGCCCCAGCAGGCAGCAGGCTGGCGTGGATGTTGATGCAGCCCCTGGGAAGGAATATCCAGCACCACTTGAGGCAAAAATCGGCCATAGGCCACCACGGCAATCACATCCGGCTTCAAAGCCCGCAGCTCCTCCACCGCAGCCGCTTCCCGGAAGCCCGCCGGCTGATAAACCGGGATCTCATGGGCCAGCGCCACCCGCTTCACCGGAGATGGGTCAGCTTCATCCCCCGGTTTTGGGGGGTGTCCCGGCTTGGTATATACCGCCACCACATTCATGTGCTCTGTCAAAAGCTTCTCCAGGCAGGCGGCGGCAATGTCCGGCGTGCCCATAAATACAATGCGCATAGGCTCCCTCCCTACATCTGCTCCATTTCCTCTTCCGTCAGGAAGGGGAAATCTTCTCCGTGTATAGATGGCCCTCCAGATGATCCAGCTCGTGGCAGAAGCAGCGGGCGGTCAACTCCTCTCCCTCCACCTCAAACCAGTTGCCAAACCGGTCCTGGGCCCGAAGCTTTACCCAGTTGGGCCGTTTCACCAGCCCCATTTGCCAGGTACGCTGAGGCAGCCCTCGGTCCTGTTCGCCAGACTGCTCCAGGATTTCCGGATTTACCAGCTCCAGCATCTCCTCACCGGTGTCCACCACCACAACCCGCCGCAAAATACCCACCTGGGGGCAGACAGGCCCGCGCCGTTTGCTTCCTCCAGGGTGTCGCGCATATCGTCCAGCAGCTGGTGAAGCCGGCTGTTAAATTCCGTCACAGGGCGGCACTTTTTGTGGAGCACCGGTTCCTTTTCTGTCATAATCTTTCTCAATGCCATGGCTATATCCTCACTTTTTAATCATATCCGTTGATATCTGCAAACGCTGAGATGCCCCGATTGGCCCGGTCCTGGGCAAACTGCCGGAGCAAATAGGCCAAAAGCCGGTGCACTTCCCGGCTTCTGGGGGGTTCGGGCGTCAGCCGGTAGCGGTAATGGTAGTTGATTTTGGCCACCGCCGCAGGCTGCAGGCCCCAAAACCTGGCAGGCCAGGCCCCGGTATGGGTCTGCTTCCAGGCAGCCCAAAAGGCTGTCCCGAAACAGAGCCGCCCCCCGAGCACCTGTCCCTCCTCCGGGCCGAAAAGGTAATGGTGTATAAATCCCGGTAGGGAGGACAACCCTTGGCCTCCCGCAGACCTGCCCTCCAGCTCGTAAAACCCGCCGTAATCCTGTTGGGACGCCAGGACGATGACCCGGTGCTCCGGGGTCATGGTCTGGATCAGCGCCCGGCCCGGCCTTTGGCCCCGGCCTGCCCGTCCCACCACCTGGGTGAGCATATTGAAGGTGGTCTCCGCCGCCCGGTAGCTGTCCACATACAGGGACATGTCCGCATCCAGGACCCCACCAGGGTCACCCGCTCCAGGTTCAGCCCCTTGGCCACCATTTGGGTACCCAAAAGCACCGGCAAAACGTTCCCGCTGGAACCGCTCCAGAATCTTCTCGTGGGTGTTGACCGCATTCACCGTATCCGCATCCATCCGGGCCACCTGGATACCGGGGAAGCGGGCCTCAACCCGCCTGAACCTTTTTGGGTCCCGGCCCCACCTGCTTCAGAGGACCGCCGCACTGGGGGCAGCGTTGGGGAACCGGCTGGGAAAAAGCCGCAATAGTGGCACATCAGCCGGTGATTGGCGCTGTGGTAGGTGAGGTGCACGCTGCACCAGGGGGCATTCCGGCACCTGGCCGCAGCTCACACACTGGAGCATCCGGCTGGCGCCCCGGCGGTTCAGGAAGAGGATGGTCTGCTCTCCCCGGGCCATGGTCTCCTCCATAGCCTGAAGCAGGGGACGGCTGATCACGGAGTCGTTGCCTGCCCGGATCTCCCTCCTTCATGTCCACCAGCCCGGACCTGGGGAAGGGCCATGCCGTTGAACCGGCCTGCCAGGCGGCAAAGGGTGTACACCCCCGTTCTGGCCCGGTACATGGTCTCCACGGAAGGCGTGGCGGAACCCAGAAGCACCAGCGCCTTCTCCCGGTTCCCCCGAAAGATGGCCACCTCCCTGGCGCAATACCGTGGGGTGTTCTCTGATTTGTAGGAGTGCTCCTGCTCCTCATCCAAAATAATGATACCCAAATTCCGGCAGGGTGCAAACACGGCAGAGCGGGTACCTACCACCACCTTGGCCTGGCCGCTCCGAACCCGCTTCCACTGGTCATACCGCTCTCCTGGTGGGAGGCTGCTGCAGCACTGCCACCTCCCGCCAAAAAATGGGCTGCCAAAAACCGCTGAGGAGCTGGGGTCAGCGCAATTTCCGGCACCAGCAGCAGGGGCCCCCTTTTCCAGCTCCAGGCACCGGGCAATGAGCTTCAGATACACCGCCGTCTTTCCGCTGCCTGTGACGCCATGCAGCAGCGCCACCCCTGGCCGGTCCACCTCCAGCTTCCCCGCCAGGACGTCATAGGCCGCCGTCTGCTCGGCGTTTAGCGTCAAGGGGCCCTCCTGCTTGGCCGGAATGATCTCCCGGCAGCGGAGCACTGGGCTCCTGGAGGGATACATAGCCCAGCTTCTCCAGCCGCCGCACCGTGGGCAGTGGCCCCCGTGTAATAAGCAAAGTTCCTTCACGGTGCACGAGCCCACCGTGCACAGCAGCTCCAGAACGGACGCCTGGAGGGGGCGGACTTGGCCTTCCGACGGGCATAATCCATGGCTTCCTCTGCACAAGCGGAGAGAACCGCAATGCGCTCGGTCTTGTTCCGGCTCTGCGCAGGAAGTCGCTCTGAGAAGTCAGCCATTTTTATTTAGAAGGTATCGAAGGGCCGCCTGCAGAGCTTCCTCTTCCGGAAGCCTTTCGCACAGCGCGATAGGTCGCCTCACCCCCCAGGTCCTCAAAAGCAAGCACCGCCTTGGCATCCTTCTGCCGGATGGTCTTCCCCTCCCAGGCAGTCTGCCGCTTACCAGGGTAGGTATCCTGAACCTGGTACCACAGGCCCACAGGAAGGACCGCCCGAATGGCCTCATAAAGGTGCAGAAATACCGCTCCGTACAAAAGCAGCCAGGCGGAGCATGGCGTCGTCCAGCGACCGGCTCCGGGTCCAGCGCACGGTCCACGCATTTCAGCCCGCCTCGTTTCCCTCTTCCAGGGACAGTACCACGCCCCTCCACGTTTCGGTTGCCCCGGCCAAAGGGCGACCATCACCCGCACCCCCGGCAGAAGAGTCATCCCCGGGGCACTGCATAGCTATAGGGCTTTGTCAATGGCGTAAACCGCCGCAGAAACAGCAATCTTTGCAATCAAAGATAGCACCTCCCCTTTGGAACACCCCATTTCTGGGGGCAATCCTGCCGCCATGGGCGGACCCCATGTCCGCCCGGACAGGTGCAAATGGGGTTACTTGGTATACTCGTCCTTCAGGTTGGCAGTCAGCTCGCCATTGGCCACCTCGCGAATGGCCAAAGTGACGGGCTTATCCTCCAGGGCAACGCCGCTGGACTCGGCCTCAATGGCAATCTGCCGGGCCCGGCGGGCCACTACGTTCACCAGAAGGTAGCGGCTGGGAATGTGCTTCAAAAGCTCAGACATGGGGGGATACAGCATGGGAAAGGACCTCCTTCAAAATTTCCACTTCACTTTGGTTTTCATAACGGCAGGCTGCGGCCTCCGCCGCCCTGCAAAATGGCTCTACCAGGGCCACGCATACATCTACCTGGTCGTTGACCACCAAGTATGTATAGTGGGGGCCTGGGCCAGCTCCCCCCAGTGGGCCTGCTTCAGCCGGGCTTCCACCTTGTCCGGCGGGGTATCTCCCCGGGACTCCAGGCGGCGGCGGAGCTCTGCCAGACTGGGGGGCCAGGAACACCATCACTGCCTGGGGCAGCTTCTCCAGAACCTGAAACGCGCCATTGGGCTCCACATCCAGCAGCACGGTGCCGCCCTGGTCCAGCACCCGGCGCACAGGTTCTGCTGGGGTGCCGTAATACCTCCGCTGGCATAGTGGTTATACTCCAGCAGAGCCTGTCCGGCAATCATCCCCTCGAACTGAGCCGGTGTGATGAAATGATAGTGCACACCATCCCGCTCTCCACCTCTGGGCTGCCGGGTGGTGGCGGATACCGAGAAAAAGAAATTCGGGTGCCGCCCAGAATTTGGCGAATCACTGTACTTTTCCCTGCCCCTGAGGGGCCGGAGAGAATGATCAGCTTTCCTCACTCATGGTTCTTCCTCCTCTTCGTCTCCTCTGTCCGCCCGTTGGCCCGGGCCGTCAAAATCTCCGGCTGAATGGCCGATAGAATCACATGGTCCGTATCCATGATCACCACAGAGCGGGTCCGGCGGCCGAAGCTGGCGTCAATGAGCATCCCCGGTCCTTGGCCTCCTGGATCATGCGTTTGATGGGCGCAGAATCGGGGCTCACAATGGCCAAAAGCCGGGCCGAAGAGACCATATTTCCGAATCCAATATTGATCAGCTGCATGGCCTCACCTCATTCGATGTTCTGGACCTGCTCCCGGATCATCTCCAGCTCCCCTTGATCTCCACCACCACCTGGGCCAGCCGCAGGTCTGTGCACTTGGAGCCAATGGTATTGGCCTCCCGGTTCATCTCCTGGAGGAGGAAATCCAGCTTCCGGCCCACGGCGCCGCCGCTAGCCAGCATGGTCTCCATCTGGGCCAGGTGACTGCGGAGCCGGACCGTCTCCTCGTCCACCGCCACCTTGTCAGCAAAATTGCCGCCTCCTGGAGAATCCGGCTTTCATCCACGGCCGTGCGCTCCAGGACCTCCTGCATCTTGGCCTCCAGCCGCGCCCGGTAATCGGCCACAGTCTGAGGAGAATCTGCTCCACCCGGGCCACCAGGTCCAAAATCCTCTGTCTGCGGCTGCGCAAATCCGCCTCCATGGCAGCGCCCTCCTGCCCTTCTGCATGGCGTCAAAGGCAGCCAGGGCCTTGTCCACCACCTGAAGCAGGGCCGAAAGAAGCTGGTCCTCGTCCTCCCTGGGCTTTTCCACCAGGAACACCTCCGGCAGCCGGGAAAGGGCGGCAGCGCTGATGTCATCCTGACGCCGTAGTCCTCCACCATGGTGCGCATGGCCTGGAGATATCCCTCCAGCACCGGCCGGTTCAGGCTCACCTGCACCAAATCACCGGCAGCAGCGCCTGCGGAGATGAACACATCCACCTTTCCCTCGGGCCACCGCAGCCTTCACACGTTGCTTCACCCCGTCCTCTGCAAAGGTCAGGCTCCGGGGCAGTTTGACGGTGCAGTCCAAATATCGGTTGTTCACTGCCCGTAGCTCCACAGTAAATTCCCGGCCCATTACGGTTTCCACCACCCGGCCATAGCCGGTCATACTCTTTATCAAGGTCATGATTCCCTTCTCATTATGAATTTTCTGAAACGCCAGAGCTGCCTCCGGCAAAGGAAGAAACGGTATACAAGAGCCTGCCGCCCTTTCGCCGCCGCCGGTCCATCCAGACTGCCGGAGTCAGACCCAGGGCAAACCCAATTGCTCCGCCGGGGCCTCCCGCCAGGGCGTAGCCTCCCAGCAAAAACAGCACAGGCAGCAGATACACCGCAGCAGCAGCCCCCAGCACCTGGCAGGAGGCGGACTCACCACCACCCGGTCCCCGGGCTTGGCCCCCTATGGGGTTATAAGCCCGACCAGCACCGTCTGGGCGTTGGTGCAACCGCCACAATGTCCGCAGTCGCCGCCGCAGGCAGAGGCCCGTCTACAGGCAACCTCTGCCGTGCCATCGGGGTACAAGGCCCGACTGTCACAATCTGTTCCACAGCTTATTCTCCCTGCTTCCGCCTCCGACGGCTCCGTGGTGTCCGCAGAGAGCATCACGGTCACATTGTATTTATTGCCATACGCCCCAACCCGGTCTGTACCGTTGATGGTGAAGGACAGGGGCAGCGTATAAGTCCCGGCTTTTGCCCCGGTAAAGTCTACCGTGGCGGTCACATCCTCTGCCGTCAGAGTCTCCAGCTGGGAGGCTGGCCCCGGAAGGTCACATCCAGCATCTGGGTCAAAATATCCGCCCGCATGCCCTCGGGCACTTGAATCTTCTCAATTTGGTCCTGGGTCAGGGTCAGAGTCTTGGTCATGAGTCCTCTCAGGGTCACCGTGACCTTGGCCTCTGTAACGCCGGAGCGGTTCTTCAGATTGTCCGGCAGCTTAATTCCACAGAGACCTCCATCCCCTTGGTGGTGTCCACATCGCCCAGATTGATGCTGGTGAGAGAAATCTCCGTCACCGACTTCAGCGCCTCCCTCAGAGCCGGAGATACTGATGGTAGCAGGTTCAATTTCACAGACGGCGTGGATATCCGCCCGGCGCCGCCGCCATCCACCAGCTCCACCCGCAGGGGCACCTCTTTGATGTGCTCAACCGGCAGCTCTAAGTGAATCTCCCCCATCCGTCTCAACATGGGGCACATCCACCGGCTCCGAATTCTCATTCATCAGGGTATAGACAAAATCCCCCACCAGGTTCTCTGTGAGGCCGGTGCGGTCTATCAGGATTCCGGCCTTGGTCACCTGGTCCACTTCATTTTTCGCACCGGAGACATGGACCGTTTCCGCGCTGAGCATCGCTTCCTCCTGGTCCAGGATCAGGCCCTCCTGCTGCTCTCCCTGAAACACCAGCTCCACCGGCACATCCTTTTCTGCAAACTCCACCGCCTCCACGGTGACGCTGGGGGTAATTCGCTTGTCCAGGCTCACATTGGTGATACCCGAGGGATACGAAACCTTATACTCCAGCTCGTATTTTCCCGGCTCCGTCACTGCCTTCAGGTCCGCCGTCACGATGATATTGGAGGAGGTCAGCCGGTTTAAATTGGCACGCTTGCCATACAGGCGCACGGACACCGTAGCATTCTCCCCGATACCAGCATCAGCCCCCGGTCCAGGAGGGAGGTTTCATTTTCAAATACCACCGGAATTCCGGTATAATTCTGATCCGCCTCCGGGCTCACAGTCGTGACCACATAGAGCCACAGCCCCATCGCCACAATGAAGGACAGCAGCAGGGTAGGAAGCTTACTTTTCATTGCTCTCATCCTTTCCGGCCTTTCCCTTAAACCAGCGGCCCGGTAGACGAACCTTTTTCCCCTTGCCCTCCTCTTCTGCCGGAGCCAGCTCATTGGTGAGCAGCCGCTGCAGGGTCTGGGGAGCCAGGTGCCGTTTCAGCATACCGCCCACAGCCACAGAGATGGTGCCGGTTTCCTCAGAGACAATCACCACCACCGCATCGGTGAGCTCACTGACGCCTACACCAGCCCGGTGGCGGGTGCCCAAGTCGGCGCTCAGATGGTGGTTCTCCGAAAGGGGCAGAACACAGCCCGCCGCCGCCACACGTCCATCGCGAATCACCATAGCGCCGTCATGAAGCGACGCATTGGGAAAGAATATGTTCCGTATCAGCTGCTCCGAAACCCGGCCGTCAATGAGGGTTCCGGTTTTAAAATATTCATCCAGGCGGCTGGCCCGCTCAAACACCATAAGCGCGCCCACCTTCTCCCGGGCCATGGCCTCGCAGGCCATCACCGTTTGTAAAATGACGTCGTTGATTTCCTTCGTCCGCTCCCTGGGGCTGAGCACCTCCTTCAAACTGGCGCCCCCCACCTTCTCCACCGCCCGGCGGAGCTCTGGTTGAAACAGCACCACCAGAGCAATCAGTCCCAGCTCCAGGACCCGGTCCAGGAGAAAATTCAGGACGTGAATCTCCAGCAGATCCGTCACCCAAGACAGCAGAAGAAGAAGCACCACCGCCTTGGCAATCCGAGCCGTGCTACTGCTGCGAATCAGTTGGATTCCCTGATACACCAAAAAGGTCACCAATGCAATATCTACCATATCCGCCAGCTGCATCGTCCGCAGGAGGCGAAGAAACTCATTCAAATTTTCAAGCAGTGTCTTCATCTATGATACTCCCTTCTGACTGTCACGCAGCCGAATATCTGAATGAAGCCGTGGTGGCAAAATCCCTTGCCAACCGGTATACAAAGACCATATTATCCTTGTAATTATAGCGGATGCCGCCTCCAATAGCAAGGGAAAATTAGAAAAAGCAGGACACGCCAAATAAAAATCTCTTTCCAGGATGGCAAAACGAGAGGCCTTCTGATGGAGCAGCTTCCGGTTCCCCCGTCTCAAGCACAGTCGGTCCAACACGAAGGGGGCCTGCTGCAAAGCCAAACCGTCACTGCAAATACCACAAAAATCTTGTGCATAGTGCTGCTTTGCACAATATCTTGTGGGATAAGCCTTGACTCGTCCGCTTTGCAGCAGGCCCCCGACCTTCTGCGCTTATTTTTCAACGATCTCCAGAATCTCCATGGGGCAGCTCTTCACGCAGATGCCACAGGCAATGCACTTGCTTGCCGTGCCGCCGGAAACGGCAGGGGAACGATGACATGGAAGGGCAGACCTCCGCGCATTTTCCGCAGCCCGTGCAGAGCTTTTTTTGTTGATCATGTACACACCCGTCTTGGGATTCTGGGTATGGCGCCAGCCTCACAGGCTTTGGCGCACTTGCCGCACTGGATGCAGGTCAGAGGCTTCGGAGCCCCCCTGTTCTTCTCCACCACCTGGATGCATGCCTTGTCCTGATGAAACTCCTTGTAGAAGGCCTGGGAACAAGCCCGGACACACTCCAGACATGCCATGCAGGCGGGCTCCTTTTTGACCGAAACTTTCTTCATTGCCAGTCTCCTTTTTTTTTTTTTTCAACGGTTCCATTATACAAGGTTCCGTTCGAAATAGCAACCCAGATTCCGATTTTTCCCGGTAAAATTACAGCCCTTTTTTCCGCAGTCTCCCATTTTTGTTCCAGCAGATCTCCAGGGAACCGGCTTTTTCATAGGCTCCTTCGGCAAAATGCGCCCCAATCTGTCACGGATTTCCCCTCCCGTATGAAAGCTTCGAAATCTGCAAATACTACCCCAGTCAGAACGGAAAGGAGGAAATTCTGTGAAAAAGCATGGATTGTAGCCACAGCTCTGGTCCTGACTGCCCTGCTCCTCACCGGCTGTGACAATGGCAACGTCTCCGGTCGGAATGACGGCGTCGTGGACGGCACCAACGGCACCAGCGTAGCCACCCTGCCCACCATGGGGAGAGTCAAAATCCCAGCCAAGCCACAGGGGAAAGCACCGGCGCCACCGGAAACGGCGGTAACTCTGACGAAACCGGAAGCAACAGCGCTACCGGCGAGACCGGAAACAGCGGCGCCACCGATGGAACGGGCTCCGCCATAACCGGACAATCACCGGGGCCAATCGGTAACCGCAGCATTTCAAATGTGCAGCCAGTCGGGGACGGAGCCTCTGCCGTGTCAATCTCGGCAAAGGGTGCACACCGGCCCCGACCGTTTTTTACAGAACTGCCTGCCCGGCTTCCTCCCAATGATAAACACATGGGTCCAGGTTGTACGTCCAGCTGTCTTCCACTTTCTGGAACCCATAACGGTCCAGCAGCCCATCCGGCTCTGCGTCTGTCCGCCAGATGCTCAGGGTGCGGTGTCCCCATCTGCGCAGGCAGCTGACCGCCTGGCCCAGAAGCTGGTCCTCCAACCCCATGTCCCGGCAGGATTCCAACAGGTAGAGTCTGGCGATTCGCCCCTCTCCCGGTCCAGGCTCACAAGGCCTACCCCATCCCCATCCAGGATGGCCAAAAGGAGCGGCTATATTCCGGCGGCTGGGGCAGGCCCTGGGGCAATGTCCCTTCCAGGGGCGGTACCACAGATTGCGGCTCTTCCCTGGTTCCCGATGGGCGCTCAAGTCCTCCGGCAGGTGGCTGCTGTCATTCAGAAATTCATAAGTAAAGGTTTGCCCGTCCCAAAGCAGCTTGGACACCGCCGTATTGTCACAGTAGGGAACCTGGCTGGCATCCCGGCGAAAAAACAGCTCCATGAGCACTCCCCGCAGAACGGCGCTGTGGCAGAAAATGGCGATGGTCTTCCCCGGGAATCGGGCCGCAGCGGCTTGCATGCCCCGGATAAACCGCCCGGTGTACTCTGCAAACCGCTCCCCGCCCTCTATGTGCCAGGAGACCGGGTCCTTTCGGAAGCAGGTTATGGCCTCTGACTCAAACCGCTCCAGATAGCCGAAAGGCAGGTCCTCCCACCGGCCCAGGCGGATTTCCCGAAAGGCAGGATCCCGATACAGGGGCAGCTTCTGGGGAACATACACCGCCCGGGCAGTGAGGCTGGTCCGGGTCAGGTCGCTGGCAAAGCAGGCGTCCACCGGAATCTCCCGGAACCGCCGTGCCAGGGCCTCCACCTGCCGGAAGCCAGTGGGTGTCAACATGCTGTCATATTGGCCATGAATGCGCCGGAAGGCGTTCCCTCCCGCTTCCCCCATGGCGCACCAGATATATGGTCGTCATAGAATCCCTCACATTACGATAATATATTTCCCCAGATCTTTCTCATCTTCTCCGCCGCCTGCCGGGCGCAGGACACATAGTCCCGCCCATCGCCTCCGGTCTTTTTCCAGGCGCTCAGGAGGCTCCGGGCCGCACAGACACTGCCCTGTGGCCAAAGCGGTCAAAGGCATACTGGACGTTTTTGGCCGTACCTCCCTGGGCTCCGTAACCCGGAACCAGGAAAACATCCGGTCATACTTGGCACGCAGACTTTTCAGAAGCTCCGGATAGGGCGCGCCACCACAGCCGCCACCTGGGAATAGCCGCAGGCCCCATAGAGCCCCCACCCCACCGATTCACCAAATCCGCCATGGCGGTGTGCACCAGGCGGCCCCCGGTGAGTAAATCCTGGACCTCCACCGAGGAGCGGTTGGAGGTCTTGACCAGAACAAACAGGCTCTTCCCCCCGTCCCGGCAATAGGGCAGGAAGGGCTTGACGCTGTCGCCGCCCAAATAGCCGTTGATGGTCACAGCGTCACAGGGATAGGGCTGATACCCCGGCCCCGCCTCCTCCACCGTGCCAAAGGCTGCCCGAGCGCAAAGCTCCGCCGTCCCGGGCACGTCGCCCCGCATACTGTCCAGCAACACATAATACCCCAGTTCCCGGGCAAAGCCCAAAACCTCCTGCATCGCTGCCACCCCGGAACTGCCCAAGGCGTCAAAGCAGGCGCTCTGCACCTTCACCGCAGGCACTACATCCCGCAGGCCCTCCAGCAGCTCCCGGCAAACCGGCTGTAAGCCGCAGCGGCAGCAGCCGGCGTCACACCCAGCTCCCGCCGGGCCTCCTCCAGCAGATACCCGGGCACCACCTCCGGCGTTGGGTCCAGCCCTACCATGGTGGGATTTTTGAGGACGCGATTTTTTCCTGCAACACATCAATGGACATATCGATTCCCCCTGACGGCGTTTGCCTCTTTTATCTGATTATAGCAGAAAATGGGGAAAAATTTGAAGTCCCATATCCATCCAGTCCGGCGCGGCAGGACGGAAAAAGGAAATGCTGCTGCCCTGCCATCCAGTCACGGCAAATCCATGAAGCGGGGCCTGCCGCAAAATTTGCATTTTGTGACAGGCCCCTGCTGCTAGGTGAATGATTGAGAGAAATTCAGTTTACAGACCCCTGGAACCGAATGGCCAAGGTGGCCGCCTGGGCCCGGGTGGCGGAGCCGCCGGGGACAAAACTGTGCCGGTGATCCCGCGTATGAGACCGGTGGCCACTGCCCAAGACATGGCCTCTTTGGCATACTTGCTAATTTTTCCAGCATCGCCCTCGCCGCTCAGCTCACTCCGTGCAGAAACATCCATGCCCAGGTAAGTGGCATAACGGTACAAAATAGAGGCAATTTGCTCCCGAGTCACCGCCGCGTTGGGATCAAAGCGGTCAGCTGTTTTCCCCTGACAATTCCGTTGGCGGCTGCCCACGTGATTGCATCGGTATACCACCGGTCAGGGCAACATCCCGGAAGGGATTCTCCGCCTCCACTTCCGGTGTACCTGCCATTCGGTGCAGAACGGTCACCATTTCCGCCCGGGTCAGTGTCTTCTCGGGGCTGAAGGTGGTGGCGCTGGTGCCCCGGAAGAAGCCCAGAGTCAAAGCTGCTTCCATACTGTCCCTGGCCCAATGATTGCCAATGTCGGTGTAACGGCCAACCACGTCCGGATCAATTACTGTGACGGTGACGGCCTTCCGGTAATCGTTGAAACCGGCGCAAACCTGCACTTCTCCTGGCTTCAGGCCGCGGATCACGCAAGAGCTGCTGTCGGATTCCACAATCTCTGCCACCGTGTCATCGGAAAGCAACCAGGACGCTTCCACACCGAAGGGATGCTCCGCTACATTTTCCACGGTCATCGTATCCCCAGGCCGCAGGAATACCGTATCCGGCTTCAGATCAACCCAATCCAGGAGATATTCACCACCCTGGATCTCATACGCCGAGACATTGCCTGCATAGTCATAGCCCAGATACATAAACTTGGAATTTTCGTTAAAGGGATAGAACCCACTGTCCCCGATGCCAAGCTCGCCCTTAGCCGGCGTGTTAGACGCATAGGTACTGGTGAAGATCATGCCCATCCATTTTCCAGACTCCTCGTCATAATCCAGGCTGATGCTCATTTCGTAGTCCATAAACCAGTACTCATTCATCTTCGTGACCACATGGTACATGCCGTCGTATTCTTCTCCTCCGAACTCGTCAGCCATGATGTTGCGGTCTGTAAAGATGAAGCTCTCCGGACTCACAGGCGCAGATGTGTCAATGTACAGCGTGAATGTAACCGTATCGTTGGCATTTGCCGTTGCGGATTCATATTCCGGAATGACCCGGGCCTGGATGGAAACCCAGGTATTCTCCTCCAGCAGGCAATTGCCGGTATCATAGTACGTATAATCCGTCACGCCGTCCTCGTCCCAGTCCAGCTCCACGAGCGGATACAGCCACTCCAGAGACAGGGCGTCTTCCGCAAAGGCTCCGCCGTATACCACAGTACTGTAGGTATCGCTGTAATAGGTCTTCGATACAAATTCCGTGGTCTGGTCCATCAGCACCTTGCCCGTGGACAGGTCGGTCACTGTGTAGTGAATGGCCTTGGCGTTTCGCTTCAGGCCCAGGCCCAAATTCAGATCGTCCATGACGCCATCGCCATTGGGAGAAATACCGGCATTCTCCGAGTAGAAGGGCATATATCCCATCTTCGGAAGATCCGGCAGATCGCCAACCGGCACCTTCTCATTGCCCCGGTCTCTACTGTCTCCCAAATAGTGTTCCTGGTAAAGCCAGCCAGCTCCTCTGTGGAATAGGCCGGCACAGACGTCCAGATGGCATTGTGGAACTGGTCGGCGGTGGTGTACGCATGCTCACCGCCCAGGAGTGTGTCATAGGTCCCCTTCCAGGACCGGCCCCTCGCCAAAGTCGCCGTAGAAGGCCAGGAACGGAACACTCAGATTGGGCGTGCTGTCGCTCAGCAGCTGCACAAACCTCCACGTAGGAGCCATGGGGAACCGCTCATCGATATACGCCCGGTCAGCATCCGACAGGTTCACCGTCACTGTGACATCGGCAGTTGCGTTGGCCGGTACCGTAACCTGACCATTTTGGGCATTGCTGACCACCTGGGCATCCAGCTCCCTGGCATGGCTGGATACAAGATACGTTACCTGATTCTGTTTGATCTGCCCACCTTGGGCCACCTGGCACAGGACGGTGGTATCCAGGGTGTAGGTCTTTTGGGTATCCGAGAAGTTCACCACTTGGAAGGTCATGGAATAGGTACCAGTGCGATCCGGATCATCCCCCAGCTCCAGCTTGGCTTTGTTGGTGTCTTTCACCTGAATATAAGCCTGAGAAGCAATGGCTGCCGCCGCATTGGCTAACCCTGCGCCCTGGCGGCGGACCGGATAATACACCCCGTGGGCTTCATCCAGGATGGGAGTCGCAGTACTCATCAGCAGGCAGTTAACTGCATGTGCCAGCTGGTCCTCGTCCATGTCCGTAGTCTTCAGATACTGCTTCACCAGTGCCGCCGTGGCAGCAACCGCCGGAGAGGACATGGAGGTACCAGAGGCCACTGCGAAATAGTCCCCATAATACGCAGAAAATACATTGCCGCCAATGCCGGTGATCTCAGGCTTCAGAGTGAGACCGTCGGTGGGACCCCAAGAGGAGAAGCTGGACATCTCACCGGCAGTGGCTGAGGGATTCCAGAGATCATCCACCCGCAGCAGGTCCCCCTCCGGGGTCCTGTTGCAGCATCCACTGATATTGCTCCTGGTCAGTCGATGCTACGGGTACATCAAATTGGGTCAATTCATAGTGATATTCTTCCCCATCCATGGGAGTCGGATCATAGAGCAGGACTCCTGCGGCCTTTGCCGCCGCTGCCGCAGAGACGATGCTGTCGGCATTGCCGCCCCTCAAAGGGGACAAACACCAGCTTCCCCTGGGCCTCCTCCAAAGAATCCGTAAACAGCAGCACCTGAGAAACCAGTCTGTCCCGAATCCATTCCCTCTGGCACATCCTCATACTCCGTATAGCTCAAAAAACTGCCGCATATCAAAGCGAGGATTGTACCAGCTGATCGAGTTCCCTGGAAGCAAATTTCATGGCTGTTTTCTGCACTGGCTACCGTCAGGACCGAGTCAAAGGTACCCGGCATGCCCAAGGTACCGGTGGAGACAGAGCTGGATTCCACCATATCGCCGCCCCAGTAGCTGTTATAAGCCGTGGAAGCGTCATTGCCAGCGGAGACCACCACATTGATGCCGGCCGCGTAAGCGGCATCATATACCTCTGTCACCCCTTCGTAGTACACAGGGCCACAGGACGAGCCCAGGGGAGAGGTTGGCGCAGTCCACACCCAGAAGGATGGCGTCTTCCATGGCAGACACCAGATAATCCAGATAGCAGTTGCCGTTGTTGTCAAAGACCTTCATCACCACCAGCTGCGCCTCCGGGGCAATGCCCATGGAGTCCATCTGGAACTCTTCCTTGGCCTCATCCACCAGATTGCCGGCTACAATTCCGGCCACGTGGGTGCCGTGGCCAAACATGGTCTCGTCATCGGAGCCAAAATTGGCCTCCCCATCGCCATAGTTGTAGCCATAGGGAATCTTGCTGCTGTAATAACCTGATCTGCCGTCAACCCTTCCGTCAGGTCTCTGCATGCAGCACATTGGCGGCCAGAATGTCCCCAATGGCAGCTTTGTCCAAGGCAACCAGGCTCTGATCCTTGGGCTCAATGGTAAAGGAAGAGTTCTCGAAGCACAGGCCTGTGTCGATGATGGCTACGCTCATACCCTGTCCGCGTACCCCAGGTTCCAGGCTCCAGTTGCCCCCCATGAGGGGGCGGTGTACTTCAAATTGGGAGAAATCCCACCGCTTACCGTTGTTGCATGAATCTCGGGAATGGCATAGCTGGGCATCAGGAATGCCTGTTTCACACCATCCATTCGGTTGATAGCCGCCAGATCTGCGTACTTCACGGTGGCAGAAACGGCGTTGGTCAGAAGTGTGAAGTTCTCGGAAACCTGAATGTCGTATCCCAGCTTCCGGCCAATGGATTGCGCCATCACCTGCTGCTGCTTTTTCACAGCCTGCATGGCGTTGCGTTCCGCCGCTCCCAGTTCCTGGCCCAAATGTACCTGCATGGTGTCCATCTGACTGACGGCGTCTGCCTCAAAGGTAATCATCACTCTGACCATAGTAGAAGGCGCATAGGGTTCCGCCAAGGCTGAGCTTCTGACCATCTTCTACCTGGACGCCGCTTAAAATTTCCTGAACAGCCTGGGAATAAGCAGCGGCCTCTTTGGCGTCAAATTCCTGGCAGGTCACAGCGGAGCCGTCTTCTGTGGTGAGATATCCGGCGTCACTGTCTGAGAGCGCAGCCAGTTCCTGGCCTCAGCAGCGGAGAGAATGCGCCCTGTAACATACATGTCATAGCTGGCAACCCGGTAAATTGTTTTCCCCTTCCCCTGATAGATATATGTATATCCAACAGGGACAAACGTAGTCTCATTGGCTTTGGCATACACGCAATGTTCCGTGCCTGGGCGTTCCCCCACCGGATGTGGGGATGCTTGCGCCCCAGCTGGCCCGGCCATGCACAGGGCCAGCGCGGCACAAAGGACCAAAGCAAAGACTTTCCTCATCTGCCTTCTCATAGTTTGGTACCTCCTCAAAGTATTTTTATTATCACGCCGCAAGCCGAAGCAGGCGGCACAACAATCAAAAGTCAAGCATTACGCTGCATTGATTTCCACGCGCTCTATGCTCGATTTAATGTGCTTCAAGTATAGCAGGTCGTCGACGTTATCGCCGGGCATGCACATCTCGGTGCCCTCGGGCAGGGTGATGACGCCGGTGACGTCGGTGGTACGGAAGTAGAACTGAGGACGATAGTTGTTGAAGAACGGGGTGTGACGGCCGCCCTCGTCCTTGTTCAGGACGTAAACCTGACCAACGAACTTGGTGAGG
>VOFB01004710.1_pt1 | contig 25755 bp, 53 predicted proteins | sample 5384141 | NCBI WGS metagenome assembly VOFB01 (sample SAMN12384721, study PRJNA508395) | human gut metagenome | isolation source: healthy gut A | host: Homo sapiens | reverse complement strand
AAGGGCGATCTGTCGGCGCTTCCGCCCTCGCGAGCGCCCTGGGCGAGAGCTCGATTCCATCGAGGACGTCTACGAGCCGTTCCTGCTCAGGCAAGGGGCTCGTCAATCGCACGCCCAAGGGGCGTCAAGCCACCCCAAGGCCTTCGAGCATTTGGGAAGGCCGTTTCCCGCGAAGTGGGTATCGCACCTCGAACTCCGTTTCCGTCCCGAAATCGCCCCGAACCCGCTCCTGATTTGCTCCGAAGCGATGCAGGTTTCTCGGTGGTTCGCTCGCATGCATGCGCGATAGCCTTCCGTCACTTCGCATAGATGCATTCAGGCATCGGCGATGAGACGTATCCGCTTTGCTCGAAAGGACATTCGCATGAAAACATGCAGACACTTGTTTCAATCGCGTTGGGCGGTGCTGCTGCCGTCCTCGCAGTTCTCATGTTCGTCGTCTTCTTCTACCTGCCCACCATCTCGATTGCCCAGTCTTCGGCAAGCGACGAGGGCAACATCAAACTCCAGCTATGCAAGCGAGCTTGCGAACCTGAGCGATTCCAGCACGCTCTACTCCCTTGCCGGATGCCCACTTCGGCATCTATTCGACTATCAATGTACGCAAAGGGCTGGGAGCTCGTGACCGACGAGGATGGATCATGCGACTTCCTCTCCCCTTCCCGCCGGGCGATACTTCATCAGGAAGAGACTTGCCTCACCGGGCTTTGCACTGTCGACCCAGCTCTATCAGGTCGATGGCAATTGGCGCGCGCGCTATCGAAACGAGCGCAACGCCTGACTTTAGTGCCCCTGATGTGATTATCCGCGAAATCAACGCGCCGAGACAGGCAATCCCGCAGGTGTCGCCGGCGCGCGTCTCCGGCGGCGCGACCTACACCGTCTCCCATTACGATAGCTTTGACGATGACAACATCATTGCCGGCCCCACGCGCAGCTGGACCTTCAGGTCAGACGAAAACGGAGAGGTACGCCTTTCCGAAGGGGACTGCCTGTCACGGGCTCGCCCCTCTACACCGGTCCTCATGGCCTGCCGTCATGCCCCTCCGGGCATTACACGATCACCGTCGACCAATCGCCTGCCGGTTTCGTCGCCGTCAACACGGTCCTGAACCGCGACGTGGTCGAGCCGTCCAGAAGCGACACCGAGCCTTCGCGCGAATTCGAGCCCCTTTGATGAGACACTGCGACCGATACGTGGCGACTTCATGTTCAGAAAGACGGACGAGAACGGCATCGCCCCTCGCCGGGATTCCCTTCCTTCTTCGTATGCGGATGCCGATTGCGCCGCGCATGTCGAAAGCCATGTCATAGTCACGGACGAGTACGGCGACTACACCTCGAGCGCCGAAGGCACCGCCCACAGCATGCGCACGAACGCCAACGATGACGCCATCATCGCATGCGTCGACGGTACCTACGAACTCGACGATTCGAAGCTATCCGATGATGCCGGCACATGGTTCTCGGTGGATGCGAACGGATCGCGCGCAGCGGTCGACGACACGCGCGGCGCGCTCCCCTACGGCTCGTACGTCCTCCAGGAACTGCCATGCGACGCGAATAGGGGGGCATGAACCTCGTCGCCACGCAGTTCAACGTCAACAGGGACGCCTTCACCGTCAGCTTGACAACATCGTTAACACGCGGCCCGCAATCACGGGAAGCGCCTCTGACGGATGACGGAGACGGCCTCGTCCGCCCATCGGGTAATGTCAGCGTCGACGAGAAGGTCGCCTATCGCAACCTCGTCGTCGGCAAGAGCTATCGGATCAACTGCACGGCACTGGTCCAGAGCACGGGAGAGAACGTCCCCGGTCCACAGGGCACCCCGGCGCTTGCCTCACTTTTCGAATTCACGCCCGAACAATCGAGCGGCACCCTTTCCCTTCACGTCACGCTGGACTGCTCCGCGCTCGCGGGCGAGCGCATCGTGATGCAGCTCGAGCTCGTCGATGGCAAGGGCATGAGCATCACGGGCGACGATGAAGACAGGGACGGACCAGACGCTCGACGTCGAACCCATCATCATCGCAACGGCTTGCGATGCGTCGGACGGAGATGCCTACGTCATGGGAAGCGAGGCCATCGTGGGGGAGCACCTGGCTACGACGGCCTGAGATCCAATCGCTCGTACATGGCAAGTCCCTCAACGACAAGGCAACCGGCAACGCTGCGCGACGCCCAGGCAAGGTCATCACGGCGCACGTCGAGTTCGTTCCCGAAAGCTCCAGGGGCGTCGAACTTTGACCTTGGCGTAGACGAGCGCCGCCATCGCCCGGCCATGACATCGTCGTCTTCGACAAGCTGACCGATGAGAATGGCAATGTCATCGCCGACCACCGCGACATCGAGGATGCGGCGCAGACGGTCAAGACTCGTCAAGCTCACGTCGAACGCGACCGACAAGGCCGATGGCGACAAGGTCTTCGACGCGAACGCCCGCGGCGTCACGATCGTCGACACCGTCAGCTACGCCAACCTCGTCCCGGGTGAGCAGTACGTCCTCAAGGGAGCGCTCATGGACAGGGAGACCGGCTGCGCGCTCAATGCGGGGAGACGGTCCCGTAAGCGCCGAAGTGCCGTTCGTGCCGCAGGAAATCTCCGGATCGGTCGATGTCGAATACGGCTTCGACGCGAGCGCACAGTCGAGCCAGGTTCGTCGCCTTCGAGACGCTCGAGCATGACGGCAACGTAATCGCCGAACACGCCGACCTCGAGGACGTCGCCCAGACGGTGACGAGCGGCGAAGTCGACCCCGATGCCCTGTCGGGCGGCCAGGCGACATCGGGTGGCTCGAGCGGAAAGGAACCCTCCGTCCTCACCGGAGACTTCTGGACGCGCGTGCTCCTCATGTCACTTTGTCACGATCCTGGGAGCCTGTGCCTGCATCGCATACGCTACCCATCGCCATAGGAGAACGCTCGAATCGATCGCGCACAGCGACGATCCGTTCAGGTAGAAACGAGAAGCCCCGTGCTCATCGCACGGGCTTCGTCATCTCGATATGCGGACCCGCCTAGTCCTCGTCGAGGGCAGCGGCGACCTCGTCGGTGATGTCCATGGTGCTGTAGACGTTCTGGACGTCATCGAACTCCTCGAGCTTGTCGATGAGGCGCTGGACCTTCTTGGCATCCGCGATGGAGACGGCCGTGGGATTGTTGGGCTCGAAGATGAGCTCCGCACCCTTGACCTCGATGCCCTGCTCTCGAGAGCGCTGCGCACGGCCATAAGTCGTTGGGCTCGGTATAGACGACCCACTCGTCATCGGCCTCTTCGTAATCGTCCGCACCCGCCTCGATGACGGCCATCTCGAACTCGTCGAGGTCGGCGGCGCCGTTGGGAGCGGTGGGGTTCTTCTTGTCTCCGTCTCGACCTCCTTCAAGACGGTGATCTGGCCTTGCGGTCGAACATGTACGCCACCGAACCGTTCGCGCCCAGGTTACCACCCGAATGCGAGAAGGCGCTGCGCACGTCGGCGGCGGTACGGTTGCGATTGTCGGTCAGGCACTCGACGAACGCCAATGCCGGCGGACCGTAGCCCCGTGGTTACCTCCTCGAAGTTGGCGGCATCCGCACCGGAACCGAAAGCCTTGTCGATGGCGGCCTTGATCTTGTCCTTGGGCATGGGAGTAGCCCTTGGCCTTGGCGATTGCCGCCGCAAGGAGGCGTTGTTCTCGGGATTGGGGTCGCCGCCCTGCTTGGCTGCGACGGTGATGATGCGGCTGAGCTTGGAGAACATCGCGGAGCGCTTTGAATCTTTGCGCGGCCTTGCGATGCTTTGGTGGTTGCCCACTTGAATGTCCGGACATGAGTGAATCTCCGTGCTATTGAATCGACCAGTATTCTAGCACCCGCCCGTGTTCGTGTAGCGATGTATCTACGCCTTGTGGGCGGGCATGCCCCGTTGCGGGGAGCTTTCGCACGCAGCTCCACGCGATCAGGCAGATGCCGACGACGACCATGGGAAGCGAGAGCAATTGCCCCATCGTCCCCCGTGCCGAAGAAGTAGCCGATCTGCACGTCGGGAAGGCGCACGAACTCGATGAGGATGCGGAAGACGCCGTAGAGCGTGAGGAAGGTGCCCGGAAGAACCCACGAGGACGCGGGGGGTCGACTTGCGTGCGACAGGGCGAAGAGCACGAGACCCCTCAAGGAGCGCCTCATAGAGCTGCGAGGGATGGTACATGATGCCCGACCCCGTGAAATCGACACCGATGGGCAAGGTCGTGGGTGCGCCGTACGTTCGCCGTTCACGAAAAGTTCGCGCAGCGCCCGAAGAGAAGGCCAAGAGGAACGCCGCAAGAGACGAGGTCGGCCAAGGTGAGAAACGGAACGTTGTAGACGAGCGAGTATATGACGCCTGCGACCACGATACCGACGAGTCCGCCGTGGAAGGACATCCCCCGTTACCGAGGGCGAGGATTTCCATCGGGTTGGCGAGGTAATAACCGTCACCGTAGAAGGCAGTAGCCGAGCCGCGCGCCGATGATGACGCCGAAGGCGCAATAGCACACGAAGACGAGGACGTCATAGCCGGAGAAGCGAAGCTTCCAGTGCCTGGCGTAGAAATACACGACGAGGCCGGCGAGGATGAAGCCCACGACGTAGGCAACCCCGTACCACCGCACGGAAAGCGGACCGACGGAGACGATAGCCGGATCGATAAGCTGGTAGATATCGTTGAGCATGCGCATACTAACACGAACGGAGCGCACCCGCTCACGCGAAACCGCTTATGAGCTCCATCTGGTCAATCACGGTGGCACCCCATATGGGCGAAGAGCAGTAGATGGCCCCCAAGGGCGCTCACAGTCCGGGCCGTCGCCAGGCCGCTCCCAGATGACGCCATGCCCTCGTGCCATGCCTCGATGTCCTCCTCGAAGGAGCTCCACTCGGCGGCAAGTCCACGTGGATCGCTGTCGGCCGCTCCCCACCCCATGCGTTATACGGCCTTATGCAGTTTTGTCCACCGCCCGATTCCGCGATGCTCACCGCGGCACACAGGCGAGGATCGATCTTGTGCCGGTATGCCGAGGCTGCCATCGTTCGCCCATAACCTTGCAGCGGCATCGCACCAGCCGTTCGAGCGCGATCTGCGAAATACTCGTCTATCGCAGTGCCCCAGATCTCGATGAATACATCCTCGTCAAGTGAAAAGTCGATACCCTCGCCAAATGAAAGAGCCCCCTGAGCATCTGCCCGCGCATCGAGCTCGTCATACCATGAACCAATACCTTGTTCTGCATCGGCAAGCAAGGAAAGGGCGTCACGGACTGCGTAGCGCGTGGCATCTTTCGCCTCGACGAATGCCGGACTGCCATCGCCTCCTTCCTCGATCGAAAGCTCGATCTCCTTCATACATTGTCTCAGGCGTGCACACCCTCCTCGACCTTGTAGGCCAGTTTGTTGACCGACTTAATCGAGACGCGCAGCTCTTGTCGTGCATGACGGGCGCATACCGCATCAAGCACGATGGCTGTGCGCAATCGCCTCTGATCGCATGCCATCTGCGCATCTGCTCGCCCTCGGCGATCGCGAGGCGCTCGAGCATGTCGTCGTCGGAGCGTGATGTCACACAAGGTGGATGATCCTGTCATGAGCGCATGCGTGCTGTATTCGTCGCTTTGCATCAGCTCATCTTGTACGAGCTTGAGGAGTCCAAGTGCCCTATGTCGCGCATTTTCGAGCCCGGCAACGCGTTCCTGCGCGTCCTTATCAGAGTGCATGAGAGTTTCCTTGTGCACATGTAAGCTTCGCACGAACGCGACACGAGCATTATCGAAAGCAGCCCGCCCTGACACAAGCTGCATGCATGCGGCATCAAGCCTCGCTCGAAGGGAGGACAGTCCCTCGAGCATGCGCCGTTCCTCTTCACTCGACTCTTCAGGCTTCGAACTGTCATGGAACTCGAGCGGCTCTTGATTGCCCCCATCATCGCTTGGCGCATCTTCCAAGCCGCCCGCTTCGTCATTCAAAGCATCGCTTGCAATGAAATCTCCAACGGGCTCGTCGCCCCAAACCATTTCCAATTCCGCACCAGCCGTCATCGCATAGGCGAGCAACGCATAAACAAGCAACGCCGTGAGTAGGCGCTTTCTGCCCTGTGTATCCATATATACATGTTCTCATCACGTTCGCCGTCCTTCGCGCATCGCGTTGGCCCCATGCCAGGCCGTGCAATTGTGCGTCAGGGCGAACCGGCCAACCACCCCGAGAACCTGAACGAAACCGACCGATTTCGAGCAAAACGGAGTGAAAGCGAAGGAATTCGGACTCGTGAGCACTTCAATGCAGCTTCACTTTCATGATATATTGAATGTTGTACATACAACATGAGGAGCAATCATGGCAGATGCAATGGTTACGGGAAGAATGCCCCAGGCAAAGAAGCAGGCAGGCGGCCGTATGCTCCAGTCGCTTGGCCTGAGCGCGTCACAAGTCATCAACCAGCTCTACGACTACCTCATCACGTATGACGCGTCTCCCTTTGACGCTATGGCGAACGAGCCCGCCAAATCCGTGCAGCTCGAAGAAGCGCTCACCTTTGCTCGTAGCCTGCCCCGCAAAAATCAGTTTTCGCACATGAGCGATGCGGAAATAAAGCGCAGCAAGCTCCGCCGCAAAGGGGGTTTGTGCCGAGCAACGGCGGTGAGTACTAGATGCTCACAGGAGCCCGTTTCGTCGTAGACACCAACGTACTCATCGATTATCTCGTCGAACGCAAGCCTTTCAACGCCAAGGCAGAGCTCCTCATGGCACTTGGCTACATCAACGAATTCCTGAGCTCTGGATTGGCACGTCGCAGGTTTCGGACATCGTCTACGTCATCACCGATGGTGGCAAGCCCTCACTCAGCGGAATATGCCCAGGACACCATGACCGCCCTGAAAAAGATGCTGCATATATACACAACGGATGCCGAGGACTATGACAACGTAGCCCGTTGCTCGCTTTGATCTCGAAGACGCGTTCGTGTTCCAGGCAGCGCTCAAGGTCAAGGCCGACGCCATCATCACGCGGGACAAAGCGGGGTTTGCGCACTCATCCGTAAAGGTGTTCGACTGCGACGAACTCTTCGATAGGCTCGCCAAGGAAAAGGGCATCGAATACGAGAAGATCTCAGGTGCCTTCGGTTAGCCACAAACAAGATTAGGTTTTCTAATTCTACCCACTTTGTTTCTTGCAGGCCCAGCATACATTTGGCTAGGGTTTAGAAACTCCGATTTGCGGTTTATATCCTGATTCAGAAAATCACATGGCAGAAAACAACGTGCGCAGTTGTCAGGCTATTCTTCATCTACAGAAAGCAAGTCGCGTACATCGACGCCAAATACTTCCGCGAGAGAAAGAAGCGTGAAAAGACGCGGATTCATGGGCGTACCGGGCTTGGATTCGCCTTTTTCGAACTTCTGTAGGTATACGTGGAAATACCGGCTTGATGCGCGACACTCTCCTGACTCAAACCGCTTTTCTCCTGAGATTGCGCAGCCGGTCAGCTAATGCACGCGAAAACTCCGCAGGGTCCTTTTGTGTCGCCAGAGTGTCCATTTGTTCACTATTAGGCAAGTTCTCACTGTAAACCACCATACATGTATGGGAATATATGTATGAGATTCAATAGGAATAGGGGGAAGGCATACCTGTCGCGAGCACTGGTGTGCATCTCGTTTTGAAGCATATCTGGAGAGCCTGGACCAAGGGATGCAGTTCGAACGGCATAACGCACGAGAAGGCCTCGCCCAGGCCATCGAGTCTCTGCGAGCGGCGCCCACGTGCCTCTGGGACTCATGCCGCTTTGCGATAAAGCCCACGTTGATACTCTGGCTCATCTTCACCGTGGGGAATCAGCGCCATCATCCTCGCCAACTTCAACTATAGCGATGACATGGCTCGCGTGGCTCTTGGATTCAAGAAATGGGATCATTTCAGCCGCTATACCACCACATTTCTATCCAGCTTCATGCATGTGGGGAATTACCTCACTGACATATCGCCCCTCACTCAGATGGTGGCCACCTTCGAATTGGCAATCGCAGGCGTCATCGCGCTTTATGTGTCATTTCGGGACGAAGACAGCTAAACATATGGCTGGTTGTCGCCATACTCCCCCTGATTGTGCCCCTATTTCCTGGAATGCCTCTCGTACAAGTACGACTCCCCGTACATGGCGCTGTCGGTGCTCGCTTCTATTGCCCCACTTTTGCTCATGAGGCGCAACAGGATCGTCTTTGCCTTGGCGGTCATCGCGGGAGAGCTCATAGTGTGCACGACCTATCAGGCGGCTTCAGGCATACTTCCTCTTCTTGTGATGGTTATCGCGCCGCCGCTGGTGCGCAGACGAGGATACGAAAAGAAATTCTGCGATTCCTTCTCCCATCCGCATGCGCTTATCTCGCGGCATTGCTTATCTTCAAGCTCTTTCTTATGCAACCGGCAGAAAACTATGTTTCAACAGAAATCCCTTCTATTGAGAACTCCCCGGCATATTCATTGGTCACCTGGATATGTATATGAAATACATGATGTCAGACTTTAAGAAAATCTGGCTCATATTGATCGCACTGGTTGTAATCGCCTTTATATGGGTCACGATACGCGATACAGAGCGAAAATCGAATGCTGACATTCATTCTCACAATCGTCTGCCTGGCACTCATGTCCTGTCTCACATTCGGTATATATCCCACTTGAACAACCTCTTTTCAGCCGCGTGCGATGTATGGCGTTGGGGCGTTCATTGCATTTCTCGCCATAGTGGCTGCCTCGTCGCCGCGCATCCTTTGCGGTAAGTTGGTCATCCTCGCTCTTAGCTGGAATGCTTTCTCGTCTTCTCCTTCACCTACGGCAATGCACTTTACGCTCAGATTCAATGGACGAATTTTCGCACCACGTCAGCCATTCAGGATTTGAACGACACTCCAGAATTTGCAACGGAAACGCCGAAAATTGTCCAAGTCAAGGAGGCATAGGACTATCGCCAATATTGCGTAATCAGCCTCAAAACTACAAAATGCTGAAACGTCTCATCCCTATTGCATTTCAGGGAGAGCAATGGGGACTTGTGGGCTTTACATACTATTACGGACTTCCTAACGTCAAGGTCGAATCCGCAACAACATTTGATGAGTCCCTTCCCCTTTTAAAGGATACCGCTTACCAGCAATCTACGGCGATGGCGAGAACTTCCTCGTCGTGCTGAAGTAGCTTGCCCCTGCTACCCCCGGCACCTCGCCCGTCTCGATGATCTTCACGAGCGCATCCTCGTCGAGGACAGGAACGCCAAGCTCACTCGGCTTTGCGTAGCTTGCTGCCCGCACCGGGGCCAGCTACCACGTAGGACGTCTTCTTGCTCACGCTTCCGCCTTGGCGCCGTAGGCTGCGTAGCAGCTCCTCGGCCGTGGCGCGGTCGTAGTGTTCGAGCGAGCCGGTGAGCACGAAGGTGAGTCCCGCGAGGGTCTGCGGTTTGGCGTCGCTTTCGTCGATGGCCATCTGCAGCCCGACCTCGCGCAGTCGCTCGATGAAATCCCGATTGTCCTTCGTGTCGAAGAACTCCTCGACGCCCTGCGCGACCACCTCGCCGATGCCATCAACCTGGCATAACTGCACCTCGCTCGCCTCCATGAGCGCATCCATCGTCTTGAAGGCCCTGGCAAGCGCCTCGGCCGTCGTCTTGCCGATGTTGCGTATGCCCATGCCGAACAGCACGCTCTCGAAGGGGCGCTGCTTGGAGGCCTCGATCTGCTCGATGGCTTTGGTGGCGTTTCTAGTGCCGAAGACGCGTGGGGACCCGTCCTTCTTCTCGTCGCCGGTCGACACCTCGGCAAGCGTGGCGACATCGAGCTTGTAGAAGTCGACCGCGTCCTTGACCAGACCTGACGCGACGAGATTCTCGATGATCTTGGTGCCCCAGACCGTCGATGTCCATCGCCCCGCGAGACCCAGTGCTCGAGGCGCGTCTGGGCTGTGCGGGGCACTCCGCGCTGTCGCAGCGCAGGAAGCTCGCCCCAGTCGCGAAAACCGGTGACCCGCAGCTCGGGCAGGTCACGGGGATCGTCGGGATGCGTGCCCTCGGGCGGACGCAGGGACAGGACGGCACCGACGACCTCGGGGATCACGTCGCCGGCCTTGTGGACGATGATGGTGTCGCCCACGCGCACGTCCTTGCGGTGCGAGCTCGTCAGTTGTGCAGGGTTGCACGCGAGACGACCGAGCCGTCGACGGTGGTGGGTCGAAGCTCCGCCACGGGCGTGAGCACGCCGGTGCGCCCCACCTGCACGGCAATGTTGCGCAGGATGCGTCGTCTTCTCCTCGGGCGGGAACTTGAACGCGATGGCCCAGCGCGGCGCGCGGGCGGTAAATCCCATGGCTGCTGGCGATGGCGAAGTCGTCGACCTTCACGACGACGCCGTCGATGTCGTAGGGCAGGTCGCGCCGATCGAGGCGTTCTTTGCAAAACTCGTGCACTGCTGCCTCACTGGTCCACCACGCGGATGTCCGGGTTGACGTGAAGCCGGCTTCGCAGCCACTGCAGAAACTCGTGCTGGCCCCTCGTGACACCGAAGGCGTCGTCTCCGCGATGGCGTGCCATGAACGGGCCAGGTCGCGCTGCGCCGTCACTGCCGGATCCTTCTGACGCAGCGAACCAGCGGCGGCGTTGCGGCAATTCGCGAAGGGGGCGCGGCCCTCCGTCCTCGGCGGCGGCTGATGGCATCGTTGAGGCGCTTCGAATGAAGAACGGGGCATGTACACCTCGCCGCGCCCCGGCGGGATGGGAGGCGCATGGCACCGCTCTCTATGGAAAGGTGTCGAGGCACGTCCTTGACCTGCAAAATGTTTGCCGTGACGTTTTCCCCACGCTGCCATCACCACGGGTGGCGGCCCGCACGAGCGTTCCGCGATCGTAGGTGGTGAGCGCGATGGATCCGTCGATCTTGAGCTCGCAGCAATACGAGAGGCTATGGCCCCTACCGCCTCGCGGGTGCGCTCCATCCACGTCGAGCTCGTCGGGAAATCCATGGCGTCGTCGAGCGAGTACATGCGATGCTGGTGCGGCGGGGGGGGCAACTGTTCGGCCACGCCGCCGCCGACGGTTTGCGTCGGCGAGTCGACGGTCTTGGAGCGAAGGGTACTGGTTCTCGAGATCAGCGAGCTCGCGATTGAGCGAATCGTAGACGGCATCGGGCAAACTCGTGGGGCATCCTCGAGGTAATACTGGTCGCGAGCGCGCTGCAAGGTCGCACGTAGCTCGTTGACGCGTTCGACGGCGTCTGCCGGCATCGACTGGCGCGTCATCCATCAGATCGAACAGGTTGTATCCTGCGAAGGGGCATCAGCTGCCATCCGCCTCACCTTTCCTCGTGATTTCGCCATTGCCTCATCGAACTACCAGAGTCCCGTGTCACGAATTGGCATGCAATGCGGCATGGCGCATGACGTCGCGGTCGACCTCGACGGGAAGCGCCGTGGCATCAGCCCAGATCTCAACCGAGAGTGCCGCCTGCTCGACGAGCATCTCCAGTCCGTCCATGCAGGTCGCGCCATGTTGCCAGGCACCTGCGAGCAGCGCGGTCTCGCCATGACCGTAGACGGTATCGAGCACGACCTGTCCGCCATGCAGCAGACTCGTATCAATGATTGCCTCGTCATCGGGATGCATGCCCCGCGGTGTGGCGTCGACGATAACGTCGACCTTGACACGAGCGCCGCCTCTGCTTGCGCATAGTTCCTGCCATGCAGCACATTCTTGCCTGTGGGCTCGACGCTCGTCCGTATGCGATTCACATGAAAAGCGCCTTTGGCCTCGTCACGCGACAACAACGTGACCTCCGGGCACCCGCCTGGGCAGATGCCGTGGCAATGGCAAGGGAAGTCGGACCCGTACCGCAGACGAGCACGCGCGCACCCGTCAATGGCATATCGGTCATGCGTTCGATCGCCCGCACGGCACCAAGGCCATCGGTAGTTGTACGCGCGCAGAGCTTAAGGTCCTCGTCACGTACGAGCACATTGGGCACCACCTGCGGCGATGACGCCCGCATCGGCATAATCGGCACACGAGAAGGCGAGCTTCTTGTAGGCATCGTGACGTTCATGCCCGATAGCGTCCCGTGCGCACGAGGTCGATCTGATAGGCGGCCTCTTCCTCGTTCGCGCACAGCGCACGGCGCTGTAATGCCAACGCGAGAAGGGCCACTTCACCTTGCCGAGCTCCTGGTAGAGCGCATTGTGCGCGACGGGCGACAGCGAATGGGCGACCGGATCGCCGATGAGCACGAACTCGGGGTTCATGACATGCTCCCGATGGCCCGCATGCCACGCACGGCCCTGCGATCGAGTACGCGCAGGATATGCATGCAACGGGTCGGAACCCGGCTGCCGGAGCGACGAGCACGGCATCCATGCCGATCCGGTGCGCCGAGCACGTCCGTGTACGATTGGTCGCCAATCATGACGGCCCGGTCACAGGGAACGCCCAGAGCGGCGCATGCGCACGTAGCCGCGTGCGAAGGGCTTCATCGCATTGCGCACGAGGTAGACGTCGAGCACTCGCGCCGCCTCGACGGCGCTCACGCGCGCTGTTCGAGATGAGCGCAACGGAAAGCCCGGCATCCTTTGAGCGATTGGACCCAGGAGACCACCTCGGGCGAAAGGCAGGCGGCACCCGCGGCTGCAAGGTGCTGTCGAGGTCGAGCAACACGGCGCGATAGCCACGTGCGACGAGGTCACGCGCGTCGATGTCGAGCACCGAAACGTAATACGCGTCTGGTCTGATCGAGATCATCGGCTAATCCCCGTACTGCGCCCAGGCGGCATTGAAATCGGCGTCGTTCACGAAGAACATGGTCTCCCTTCCCTATTGGAAAAGAAGAAGTACAGGTAGTCAACCTGCGCGGGATTGGCCGCAGCCTGCAGGGTCGATACGGACGGATTGCAGATGGGTCCGGCGGGCAGGCCAAAATGGCTCGGGTTGCGCGTGTTGTAGGGACTATCGCTCGCAAGGTCGGAGGCGGTGAGCTCTTCGGTCATGTCCTTGCCGACCGCATAATAGGTGGTCACGTCGCTGCCCAGGGTCATGCCCTTTTGCAGGCGGTTGTAGAAGACGGCGGCGATCGGGGCCTTGTCGGATTCGGCCTGGTATTCCTTCTCGACCATCGAGGCAAGCGTCACGACATCGCAGGCGTGAGGTTCTTGGAAGCCGCATAGCTCATGTCGACCGTTGCGATCTGCGCGGCAAACTGGTCGAGCATCATGCGGATGATGTCATCGGGCGTGGCGGACGGATCGACGCGGGTACGTATCCGGATAGAGGAAGCCCTCCATCGAGTCGTTGTAGACGCCCTCGAGGAAGGGGTAGTCGGCGACGTAATCGGAAGCCTTCTGCGTCTGGGCGTAGAACTCCTCGGCATCGATGCCGCACGTTGCCTCGACCTTGTCGGCGATCTGGCGCAGGTTGTAGCCCTCGGGAATGACCAGTTGCCTGCCCGTCTGGCCACTTGCCAGTATCTTGATGATGGTATCGATAGTCATCGCCGCCGATCAGCAGATACGAGCCGGACTGCAAGCTCGACGCCTGGCCGAGCTGCTTCACGCGATCGGTGAACGCCTTTTGCCGAGGGATGACGCCGTCATCGACGAGATCGAGGCGATCTTGTCGGTCGAGGCGCCCGCGGGGATGACGACCTCGATTTCGGCACCTTGCCTGACCTGGCCGGTCTTGTCGCCAAAGAGATTCTGGCAGGCGACAAAGCCGATGACGGCAATGATGGCGATCGCAATCAAGGCGATGATGAGCGTGCGCTTGCGCGACTTGCTTGCGCTTCTCCGTATAGCTTGACGTCGCGTAATGCTGACCCGGGGTCATCGTTCCTCCATCTTGTCCTCGCCGTTGCGGGCGATCCACATCTCGAGAAAGAGCGAGGCAGCGACGCTGTCGACCTTGCCCCGCATCTCGCGTTCCGACAACCCCTGCTCGCGCAACAGACGCTTTGCCTCGGCGCTGCTCAATCTCTCATCCGCGAACTCGAGCGGCAGTCCCGCAAGCCTGTGCGATGCGCTCGGCGCAGTCCCGCACGCGTCGCGCCTGACCTCCCGTATCCCCGCGCATCGTCTTGGGCAGTCCGCAGACGAGCATGTCGGGTTCGTTGTCCTGGACGAGCGCGCCAGGAGCGCGTGTTGCCGAGTTGAGCACGTCGTGCGCGTCCATGACGCGCAGGGGAACGGCGATTCCGTTGCCGTATCCGCGATGGCAACGCCGATGCGCTTTTCCCCTATGTCAAGTCCCATGACGCGCATGCACATTGAAACGGGCCTAGATGCCGAAGAGCTCCTTTGCCTTATCGATAGCCGCGGGAATGCCGTCAGCGTTCTTTCCGCCTGCCTGTGCCATTGCCGGCTTGCCGCCGCCACCACCGCCGATGAGCGGGGCGACGTTCGCGATGACGTCCTTGGCATCGAAGCCCGCCTCGACGGCGCCGGCGTTTCCAGCCGCCAACATGAGCGGATTGCCACCTTCGGGATTGCGCGCGAAGAGCACGACGGCAAACGGACTCCGCCGCTGCGCTGTTTGACGATGTCCCACATCGTCGCGCATGCCCTGGACGACGGATTCGCCCAGGTCGGCGACGATGAGCTTGTAGCCGTCCAACTGGATTGCCCGCTCCATGAAATCGGCGACGCTGCCTTCGGCCGCAGCCTTCATGCGACGCTTGCGCATGCCCTCGAGCTCGTCGAGGCGCGCCGGCATCTTGGCGACGCGCTCGGAGACGTCCAGGGGCGGACCTTGAGGAAACGCGCCGTCTCGCGCAGCTCCTCCTCCATCCGCGACATGTACTCGTAGGCCTCGATGCTCGTCACGGCCTCGAGGCGGCGCGTGTTCGCGCGATCGAGGTCTCCTGGACGATCTTGAATAAGCCGATTTCGCTCGTGTTGCCCACGTGCGTACCACCGCAGACTCCTTGGAGAAGGTACCCGTCTCGATGACGCGAACGAACTCGCCGTACTTCTCTCCGAACAGGGCAAGGACACCCGCCTCGCGCGCCGACGTGAGCGACGTCTCGTATGCGTATACGGGAAGGTCGGACATGATGATGTTATTGCAAATGCGCTCGACCTCGAGAATCTGCTCATGGTGCATGGGCTCGAAATGCGTGAAATCGAAGCGCAGCCTGTCCGGGGCGACGAGCGATCCGGCCTGCTTCACGTGCTCTCCGAGGACATCGGTCAACGCACGTTGCAAGATGTGCGTCGCCGTGTGGTTGCGCGCGATGAGGGGGCGCGGCGGCGTGCGTCGATGGCGGCGTGCACGACATCGCCCTTGTGAACGCTCCCGGAGACGACCGTGCCGTAATGGACGGGCAGGCCCTCCTCGGGCCGTTTGGTGTCATCGATGGCGATGGTGCACAGGTCGTTCGATATGGTGCCGGTGTCGCCCACCTGGCCGCCCATCTCGCCATAGAACGGCGTCTTGTCGAGTATGATGGCGACTTGCTCGCCTTCATGGGCCCGTCGACGATCGAGCCGTCGACGATGATGTCGACGACGCGCGCGTCGCATTCGTCCTCCTTGTAACCCACGAACTCGGTGGGGCCATGCACGTCGAGGATGTGCGTGAAGCCGTCGCCGAAGCCGTCCCAGGCCTCGTCATTGCGAGCTGCGCGTGCCCGTTCGCGCTGGGCCGTCATCTCGTTTTCGAAGCTCTCCATGTTGACCTCGATGCCCTGCTCGTGGCAGATCTCGGCCGTGAGCTCGACGGGGAACCCGTACGTGTCGTGCAGGGTGAAGGCGGTGACGCCGTCGAGGAGGTCTCCCTCGTCCAGGCCCTCGATCGCCTCCTCGAGATAGTGCATACCCGTGTCGATGGTGCGATTAAAGCGCTCCCTCCTCGAGAGCAGCACCTTCTCGATGAGCGCCTTGTTCTCGATGATCTCGGGATAGACCGCGCCCATCTCCTCGCAGATGGCGTCGAGGAAGCTCTGGAGGAAGGGACCCTCGATGCCGATGAGACGACCATGGCGTACGGCACGGCGCAGCAGGCGACGCAGGATGTAGCCACGGCCCTCGTTCGAGGGCAAGATGCCGTCACCGACCATGAAGACGATGGCGCGGGAATGATCCGCCATGATGCGCAGCGAGAGATCGGTGAGCTCGTCGCTGCCGTAGCTGCGACCGCTCAGCCTTTCGCCCACCTCGATGAGACCATGCAGCAGATGTCGGTGTCGAAGTTCGAGCTCACGCCCTGCATGATAGCGGCCATGCGCTCGAGGCCCAGACCCGTGTCGATGTTCTTCTTCTCGAGGGGACACCATCGTGCCGTCTTCCTGACGGTCGAACTGCGTGAAGACGAGGTTCCAGTACTCGAGGAAGCGGTCGCAATCGCAACCGGGCTTGCAGTCGGGGCTGCCGCACCCGAATCCTCTCCCTGATCGTAGTAGAGCTCCGAGCACGGACCGCAGGGACCGGTGGGACCGGCGACCCAGAAATTGTCATCGGCGCCGAGACGGGAGATATGGCTGGGGTCGACCCCACCTCCCTGCCAGATGCCGGCGGTCTCCTCGTCTTCCTCGTAGATGGTGACGTAGATGCGATCGGGATCGAGACCGAGCACGTCGACGGAGAACTCACGTAGGCCCAGGCGCACATCTCCTTCTTGAAGTACTTGCCGAAGCTGAAGTTGCCGAGCATCTCGAAGAAGGAAAGATGCCGGCCATCGGTGCCGATGATGTCGATGTCATTGGTCCGCACGCACTTCTGCGCCGTCGTCGCGCCCACGTAGCGCGGGTCAAGGTGCTTCTGCTGCAGGAAGTAGGGCTTGAACTGAACCATGCCCGCAACCGTGAGCAACAGGGACGGGTCATCGGGGATGAGCGAGAAGAGGGCCAGCGCTGACAGCCCTTCTCCTCGAAGAAGTTCAGGTACGCTTCGCGAATCTCGGCAGACGTGGTGGGTATGGACGCCATGATGCTCCTTGTCCGTTGGTGCTTCTCTATGAATTCGTGGTGCAGGCTCTACGCCGTCTTGCCAGGCGCATCGGCCGCATGGGCCCCCGCCTCGTCGGCGCTTTCCTGCGATGGCGCATGCGGAACGGCCTGGCCGCTCGCCTCGATGACGATGTCGACTTCCTCGACCGCGACGCCTTCGACGGCGCAATCGGCCGCTTGCTGCGCGGCCTTCTTCATGGCCTCGTCATCCGCTTGATCGGGTTGCTCGTCCTGGCGGATTCGTCCGCTGACCCGCAGTCCGCCAATGGGATAGACCAGACGTTCCTTGCTTGGCCTTGTCAGCGCGCTTTGAGCCGAGCGATCCGCGAATGCGGTCGACGATGGAGGTGACGGCCTCGGCCGGTGCGGACGTGACGGCATCGACGGTGGTCGCCGCCTTGCCGGCGACGTCGGTGATCTGCTCGACGTCCTCGAGTATGGCGTCGACGCGCAGCATCTCGAGATTGACCGTGTCGAGCATGAGCTCGGCCTTGTCGACTGCGGGGTTGGACAGCTTCGTGAGCGCGGGTGTGACCTCCTTCTCGGCATCGGCCGCGATGTTCTGGACCGACTCTCCGTCACGCTCGCGCGATAGAGGATGATGATGAGGAAGACGAGGCGACGATGCCCAGGATTACGAGAACAGCGGCCGCGAATGGCCATGCCTGCGCGAGAAAAAGTCATTCATGAGAGTCCCCTAAATCATGTCGGGTTCACGTGTGTATATACAGACCTAGATGATAGCGCAGATTATCCCGCTTGCGAAACGCGATGTGCCCTTTTGCGCATAAAGAATCCGCTTAGCGTGCAGCGCGCCGCCTCACTCCGACGGTCGCTTCCCGACAGCCCGCTTCGCGGTCTTTACGGCTCGCTCCCCTTGCACCTTCGTTCGACAGCCCGCCTGCGTTGCCAGGCTACCCTCTGGCGGGAAGCGGAGCTTTTCCCAACCGATGCTGGTCGGCTTGTAGAAGCATCCCCGTTCGAGGCCATCGGGAAGGTACTCTGCTCCACCTGGGCATTGGGGTAGTCATGAGGATAGAGGTAGGTGCCGTAGTCCTCCGACCCGGGCCTGTGGCGGTCACGTAGATGCGGGGGCACATCGTACCCTTCGCGCACCTCCTCGCGGCGTCGATGGCGAGGTACGTGGCGTTCGATTTGGGCGCGAGCGCCATGTAGATGGCCGCCTCGGCCAAGTTGATGCGACACTCAGGGGTATCCGATGCTCTCGGCCGACTTGAACGCAGCCGCCGCGATGGTGATGGCGCGCGGGTCTGCAAGGCCCACGTCCTTCGCTCGCCAGGATGAAGATGCGACGCGCGATGAAGCGCGGGTCCTCCCCGCCCTCGATCATGCGCGCGAGCCCGGTAGACGGTCGCATCCGGATCACTACCGCGCATCGACTGATGAAGGCGGAGATGACGTCATATAGTGCGTGTCGCCGTCCTTGTCATAGGGAAGCTGGCGACGCGGCGATGCCTCGCGCACTTGCTCGGTGCCCAATCTCGCCGCCCGGCTCGGTGAGGGCTGCCGCGAGCTCGAGCGTCGTGAGCGCCGTGCGGGCGTCCCCGCCCGCAGTGATCACGATGGCGTTGAGGGCCTCGTCGGAGATCGTGTATTCGCTGGCGAGACCGCGCTCGTCTTCGATCGCGCGCTTGACGAGCATCTTGATGCCGTGATTGCCTATGGGGCTTGAGCTCGACGATACGCGAGCGCGAGATGAGGGGCCGAATTGACCTCGAAGAAGGGGTTTTCGGTCGTCGCGCCGATAAGGATGACGATGCGATCCTCGACAGCATGGAGCAAGGCATCTTGCTGCGAGCGGGAGAAACGGTGTATCTCGTCGATGAACAGAATGGTGCGCCGCTTGTAGGCGAGCAGACGCTCCTCGGCCGCCTTTGATCTCGCGGCGCAAGTCGGCGACGGTTCCCCGAAACCGCCTATCACTCGACGAAGGCGGCGTTCGTGGAATTGGCGATGACGTGCGCGATGGAGGTCTTGCCCGTACCCGCCGGGCCCGAAGAGGATGACCGAGGAGAGCGTATCGTTGGCAATGGCGCGCCCTGAGCCAGGTATCCTTGCCGATGGCCTCTTCCTGACCGACCACCTCGCTGAGCGTGCGCGGGCGCATGCGCACGGCAAGTGGAGCGGCCGCAAAGCGCGTCTCGCCATCCACCTCGCTGAAGAGCGTGTCCATCGAAGCATCCATGGGTCAATGATACCGCAGCCGCATGTTGCCGGCGGCACCGTGCGGTTTATGCCGATGCCTACTCGTCAATATCGAGGACGAGCGACACGGGGCAATGGTCGCTGCCGTATACGTCTGACTCGATGCCCGCCGCGACGACCGAATCGGCGAGCGCCGTGCTCACGAGGAAAGTAGTCGATGCGCCATCCGACGTTTCGCTCGCGAGCCTTCATGCGGTAGCTCCACCAGCTATAGGCATCCGTCACGTCGGGGTGAAGCAGCCGAAACGTGTCGACGAAACCACTGCAAGAAGCTCATCGAACTTCCCGCGCTCCTCATCGGAAAAACCGGCGTTACCGACGTTCTCCTTGGGTCGCGCGAGGTCGATGGGCTCGTGCGCGACGTTCATGTCACCGCAGACGACGACGCCCTTGCGCGATGCGAGATCGGTCAGATACTCCTCGAAAGCGGTCCTCGAAGGCGCAACGGTAGTCGATGCGCGCAAGCTCATGCTGGGCATTGGGCGTGTAGACGCACACGAAGTAGAAATCCTCGAACTCGAGCGTGACAGTGCGGCCCTCGCAGTCGAAGCGGCTATCGCCGATCCCGTGGAAAACGGAGAGCGGCTCGCGCTTCGAGAAGACGGCCGTGCCCGATAGCCCTTCTTCTCCGCGTAGCTCCAGTACTCGTGATAATCCCCGAAGTCCGCCCTCCTGGAGCTTTGTCTCCTGGATGGCGAAGACGTCCGCGTCGAATTCGCGGAAGATGTCATCAAAAACCCTTCTTGACGATGGCGCGCAGCCCGTTGACGTTCCATGATACGAACTTCACGTGGTCAATCCTCCCCTATGCCTTGCCCAGGCACGCATCGCAGCGCGCCTGTAATGGGCCTTACGATACCTCGAGAACCTGCCCCGCTCACATGATGCCCCGTCTCGCCCGCGAGAAAGAGGCAGGTATCCACGAGACCATCATATGACGCGGAGAGCGCATCACGCCCCAGAGACGAAAGCGCCTCGTCTTGCGCATCGGGGAATTCACGAACCCAATGCTCGAACTGCGCGGTCGACGCCTGTGCGCAGACGATATTGACGTTGATATCGTCATCGGCCCATTCGCGTGCGGCGACGCGGCTTATGCCGGCAAGTCCTCGACCGCGGCGGCAAGCATCCCGAAGCCAGGTTGCCGCGCATCGCCAGACGAACCGAAGTTGATGACGGATCCGTGCGCGATAGCCAAGTGCGGACGGCATTCGCGCATCCAGGCGAAGGATTCGATGGCGCATGTCGCGAACGTGCGCTCGAGATCATCGTCGCGCGTGGACGCGAGCAGCTTGCGACGAGCGAGCAGTTCACGAGCACGTCGATGCGCCCGAAGCGATCCACGATATCCTGCACGGCCTTGCGCACGGCCGGCGTGTCCTCGTGCGCAAGGCGCAACGCCATGACCCCCGGCATCCGCCTCGACGGCAAGCGACCGAGCATAGTCGTTCACGCTCGCGTGCGGGCCAACGGCTACGATATTGGCGCCTTGCGCCGCGAAGCCAGCGGCGACGGCATGCGCCATGCTCGCCTGCGCGCCACATCCGCGCACGATAACGGTCCTGTCCGGAAAACGCGCTCATCGCACTCCCCCTATCTGCAGAGCTGCCAGAACGACGGCGCTCGCGCGGCGGCGACGTTGAGAGTCGACGCCATGCGCCATCGGAATGCGCACGGTGCAATCGGAGCGTGCGATCGTGGACGAGGTCAGGCCATCGCCCTCGGTGCCGAACACGAGGGCAAGACGGTCTTCGGCGTTGAGCCCGGCGTCGTCAAGGGATACCGAGTCATCGTCCAGCGCGAACGCGGCCGTCTTGAATCCGAGCTCGTGCAACCTCGATACCGGCCTGTGGCCAATCGTCCGGGTCGTGCCCGATGCGTGTCCAGGGAATCTGGAACACCGTTCCCATCGAGACCCGAACGGCGCGACGATACAGCGGATCGCAACAAGTGGGGGGTCACGAGAACGGCGTCGACGTCAAGTGCGGCAGCGGAACGAAATATCGCGCCCACGTTGGTATGGTCGACGATCCCCTCGAGTACGGCGACGCGTCGAGCGTCGGCGAGCAGGCCTTCGACCTCAGGCAGCTGCGGACGACGCATGGCGCAGAGGACACCGCGCGTCAACCTGAAACCCGTAAGCCCCTCGAGAACGTCGGCAGGGGCCCGTGTAGACGGGGATATCTCCGCAACGCGCCACGAGGCTGGCGCATTCCCGAGATGCGAGCGGTCCATGAGCATGGAGCGGCTGCATCCCCGCGTCGAGGGCGCGTCCGATGACCTTGGGGTGACTCGGCGATGAATATCCCCTTTTCCGGCTCGAGTCTATTGCGTAGCTGCGCTTCCGTAAGACGTGCATAGGCATCGAGCTCGGGGGCATCCAGCGATGTGACTTCGATGATTCATATTGGCCTCAATGAAGACGGGTCACCGGAAACCCCGATGACCCGTCCCCTCTTCTGTGCGAAAGACGCTATTCGTCTTCGATGAGCTCGAACTGCGATGCCGGCGCCCCGCATAGGGGCACGTCTCGGGCGGCTCTTCGCCCTCGTAGACATAGCCGCAAAGCTTGCAGCGCCACTTCTTCATGACCGCTCCTTCGCGAACCATATCCTAGTAGTTGTGGGCTTCCAGCTCGAAGAACGCCTTGGGGTGCGAGCACACGGGGCAGATCTCGGGAGCGTTCTTGCCAATGACGATGTGGCCGCAGTTACGGCAAATCCAGATGGCATCGCCATCACGGCTGAAGACCTTTCCGGTCTCGATGTTGTCAATCAGCGCACGATAGCGCTCCTCATGCTGCTTCTCGATGGCACCGACCATCTCGAAGCGCAGGGCGATCTCCTCGAAGCCCTCCTCGCGGGCGGTCTTGGCAAGCCGGCGTACATGTCGGTCCACTCGTAGTTTTCGCCTGCGGCAGCGTCCTCGAGATTGGGAAGCGTCTCGCATCTCGCCGCCATGGAGATACTTGAACCAGATCTTGGCATGCTCCTTCTCGTTGTGCGAGGTCTCGAGGAACAGGGCCGCGATCTGCTGGTAGCCGTCCTTCTTCGCCTGGCTTGCGTAGTACTCGTACTTGGTATGGGCCTGCGACTCGCCGGCAAAGGCGGTCTGCAGGTTGATCTCGGTCTGGCTACCCTTCAAATCCATGGTGTTTCCTCTTTCCTTTTTGAATCAGTGGGTCAACATGCGGCTAAGTATACGCACTTTCACGACAAAGGGGCTGTCAATTTATTTCCAACACAAAATGATTTCCGCAGCGCGAAGCCGGTGCGAACGCTACTGGACGAGCGGGGCGCGTTCCTGGAAACGTCGTCGCCGATTTCCTTGCCGAGCTCCTCGGCGACCTTCTTGGCCTTGCGCGAGAGCTTCTTCGGGACGACGACCGTGACATGCACGAGCAAGTCGCCGCGCTTGTTGTTCCTGCGAAACATCGGCAGGCCATATCCCTGATACGCAGCGTCTGGCCGGGCTGGCAGCCCTCAGGGATGTGGACGGGAACCTCCTCGTCCTCGAGGATGCCGCATACGGTGATGTCTGCGCCGGTCATCGCCTGGACGACCGTGATGTTCACGCGTATGCAGGTTGTCACCATCGCGCTCGAAGTACTCGTGGGGGTCTATGCGCACGGTCGCGATCAAATCGCCCGTCGGTGCACCCTGCATACCCGCCTCGCCACGACCTTGGACGCGAATCTGCTGCCCATCGTGTATGCCGAGGGGAATCTCGATGGTGAGATGCTCGCGATCGGGGAACGCGCCCCTGACCCTGGCATTCGGGACAGGGCTTGTCGATGGTGCGTCCGGTACCACCGCAGTCCGGGCAGGTGACCGCCGTCTGCATGTCGCCGAGGAACGTATGCTGCACGCTCACGACATGACCCGAGCCGTGGCAGGTCGGACATTCGACCTCCGAACCGTCCTCGGCGGCACCGCTGCCACCGCATTCCTCGCAGGTGGCGAGGCGATCGTAGACGATGTCCTTCTTCGCGCCGCGGGCGACTTCCTCGAGCGTGAGGCGAAGCCCGATTCCCATGTCGCGACCGTCGCGGCGCACCTGCTGGGATCCTCGACCGCCCATGCCGCCGAAGAAGGAACTGAAGATGTCGCCCATGCCTCCGAAGATGTCACTCATGTCGACGGCCTGATAGCCACCGAAACCCTGTGCGGCCTCCGGCGTACCATAGCGGTCGTACAGGGACTTCTTCTGGGAATCGGAGAGCACGTCATACGCCTCGTTGAGCTCCTTGAAGCGCTCTTCGGCATCAGGGGCCTTGTTGACGTCAGGATGCAGTTCACGCGCCTTGCGCCTGAACGCCTTCTTTATCTCCGTTACAGTAGCCTCGCGCGAAACACCGAGAACTTCGTAATACTCATACGCCATGCGAAATAACTCCCCGCACTCAGATTCGACGGTGACTATTGGGGGTACGGCCAGACGGCTAATGCGAATCGTAAGCGATTCGTCACCAAGCCATACGCGAACGTCAACGTCTAGGACACGAGCGACCAAATCGCACCATAGACCTCGTTTCCGAGCAACCAACCGCGCCGCGTGGGAACGAAGCGATCACCTTGTTCGCACAAGTCCGAGCTGCTCGAGGCGCTCGAAGACCGCGGGCGCACCCTCGACGGATTGCACCTGCCCGACTGGAACGCCGATGCTTCTGCGCATGCCGAGCATGAGGTCTTCGACGGCAGATTCGCGGGCGCTGAGTAATTCGATTTCGGCACGAGGGCATCCGAGCGATTCGGCAAACGCGATATCATCGGATGATGCAGCGATGCGGATACGGGCGAAATCTACATCATAAGGCTGGGTGGGGGGCGCAGCAGCTCCGGACAGTGCTGAGCTCGCACGGAAGCGCCACCGGCGCTTCCGCTCGTATGCGCCGACGCGAAGCTAGTCCCTTTAGGGAAACTCGCTTTGTGCATCCCCCACCCAGCCTCTTCTCTATCGATTTCGAATATCCCCACATCAATCGCTTGTTCTGCACTTTCGGGCGAAAGCATGGATGATGCCCCGGCCCCGAGGCCAAGGTACTCAGCACCCGTCCAATACGCCGTGTTGTGGCGGGAAGTGAAGCCCGGCTTGGCGTAGGAGGCGACCTCATAGCGCTCGAACCCGCGACCGTCAGCATCTGCTCGGCCTCGAGCATCATGTCGGCCTGCGCGTCCTCGTCGGCAACTTCGCACTCCCCCATCTCGACACGATGCACAAGCGGCGTATCGTCCTCGAGCATTAGCGGATAGACGCTCACATGAGAGACACCCGCGTCGATTGCGTGCCGCAGACTTTTCCTCCACGATTCCATGCTCTGGCCCGGCCCTCCGCAGATAAGGTCGAGCGAGACGTTGTTTGTACGCGTGTGCACGGCGGCAAGGGCCGCGTCGATCGCAGCCGCGTCATGCACGCGACCATATCCCCGCAGACCGCATCATCGAAGCTCTGCGCCCCGATGCTGAAGCGGTTTACGCCGAGCGAGAAGAGGTCGGCCACCATGCGCTCGTCAATCGACTCAGGGATTGGCCTCGCAAGTGAATTCGACGACGTTCTCGAGATTGACCGAAAGCGAGCGTGTACACGAGCGTGTTGAGGCGCCTGCTGCCGAGGTGCGTGGGCGTACCGCCGCCAATGTAAATCGTCTTGACCTGTCCGAGCAGGCCGGCCTTTGCTGCCCGACGCAATTGCAGGCACAGCGCCTCCACGTAGGCATCCATCCGTGCGCCGTCATCGCACGCGCTCGTCGCAAAGTCGCAATACGCGCAACGTGAGACACAGAAGGGCAGATGCAGGTACAGGACCTCGATCATCGCGAATCATCTTCCGCGAGCTTACCCGCCTCGTCGAAGATCCGCTCGAAATCCGCAATGCTTCGCGCCTCGCTCAGAGCACGGCGCAACGCAGCGGCAGACGGCAGACCATGCACGTACCAGGCAAGCTGTGCACGCAGCGGGCTCAGGTACGGAGCAGGCGCATCGAGAGGCGCGGGTATGGCCTCGTCGCTCGTCGAGGGACGCTCGTCACGTGCCTTTAGCGGATCGGCGTAATGGAGGTAGAGCTCGAAATGCTCGCGCATGGCGGCGACGCGCTCGACATGCGAGGGTTCATGGCCCGTGAATATCCACGGATTACCGCGTGCACCACACGAGCGACGTGCACCACATCGACACCACATCGCTCACGCATGCGGCATGCATCGTCATGGGAAAACACGTCCCCCGCTACCCGCGACGGGAATAGCGACCGCCTCCTTGACCTGAGCAATCACATCCCAGTCCGCATTGCCGCGATACATCTGACGCGCACTGCGCCCATGCACGCTCACGAGCGAGACACCCGCCTGCTCGAGGCGCTTGGCGAAATCGACGGCGTTCTTCTCCTCGTTCGTCCACCCGCTCCTGAACTTCGCGGTGACCGAACATCGACGGCATCCACGATGCTACGTATGATATCGGACGCCAGTTTGGGGGTCTGCATGAGAGCCGACCCTCGCCGCGTCGCACGACCTTGCGTACGGGACAACCCATGTTCACGTCGATAAGCGCGA
>VOFB01003381.1_pt1 | contig 25764 bp, 45 predicted proteins | sample 5384141 | NCBI WGS metagenome assembly VOFB01 (sample SAMN12384721, study PRJNA508395) | human gut metagenome | isolation source: healthy gut A | host: Homo sapiens | reverse complement strand
GTGGAAATAATGCAAAAGATCGAACGCATTTTGCGGAAAGAATTTCATTTTTAACAAACGGGTCCATATTATCGGATATACCAATCATGTATCCCTTTTTATGGATGCCTGCGATGTCATTTACACAAAGCCTGGCGGTCTTACCTCGACAGAATCTCTTGTAAAAAATATCCCGATCGTACACACGGCACCGATTCCCGGATGTGAGACTGCAAACCTGCATTTTTTGGTGCAAGACATCTCTCTGTCTCATCGAAGCATCTTGCAAAGCAGGTACAGCTTGGCAAAAGCACTGATTGAAAATGATTCGCTGCGTGAACAGATGTCAGAGGCACAGTGCAGAGAACGTAAGCCTGAAGCTGCCATGCAGATTGTCAGTCTGTTAGAACGGCTTGTTTCTCATGAATAGAAAGGGGTTTTTATGTTATATCTCTTTTTTACGATTCTTGGTTTGCCCTCGGAAGCACACTCTTTGCTTACTGGACACCAAAATCATCCGGCACGTTGATATCCGGGAACTTCCGGCAGACCACAATCCGGGCGTTGCCAATGCCTTTATGTATGGCGGATTTTTCTGTGGGCGCTCTCCCTTATTTTAGAGCTTGCAAAGGGATTTGTTCCGGTATTTCTCGGGCAGCGCTTTTTAGATACTCACTCGCTGCTTTTTTATTCCGGTGCTCATCGCCCCGGTGTTCGGACACGCATTTCCATTTTTCCGAAAAGAAAAAGGCGGCAAAGCAATTACCGCCTCCTTTGGAGTTCTGCTTGGTCTGTTTCCGGAGATGCGTCCGGCAGTGTACCTTGCATTTTTCTTTATTTTCTTTTCCCTGATCGTTGTGGTCAGCCCACATTCTTTCCGGTCTGTCGTTACTTTTGGACTGTTTGCATTATGCGTGCTGTTTACCGTAAAAGTTCCATCCATCCAGATTGGAAGCTTTCTGATCGGCGGTCGTGATCTACCGGCATTTTATCAAATACCTCGGCGAGCCGCTCCACATACGGCTTTTCAAACATACAGCATAGCCTCACGGCTATGCTGTTTTCTTCTCCACACTATTCAGCTTACCAGCACAGGACTTCATGTCCGTCCTCCGTCAAAGCACCATGATCTCCCACTGTGCGGATGGAAGTCCATCGTCTGTGTATACTTCCCAGTCATTATCGGAATCAACATAAATATCCGGCTGTCCCATATTCACCATCGGTTCGATTGTAAAGAATCATGCCCGGAACCATCAGCATTTCCTGTCCGCGTTTGGTATTATAGCCCACCCACGGCTCCTCATGGAACTCAAGACCTACACCATGTCCGCCAATTTCACGGACAACTGTGTATCCATTGGAAAATGCATGGTCGTGGACTGCCTGCCCCATGTCACCTAAAAATCCCCATGGTTTTACTTCTTTCAAACCAAGCTCCACGCACTCTTTGGTCACCTGAACAAGGCGCTTCTTCTCCGGACTTACATCCCCGATGCAGAACATTCTTGAAGAATCAGAGAAATATCCGTTTAAAATGGTAGAGCAGTCGACATTGATAATATCCCCTGCCTTTAGGATCACATCCTTGGAAGGAAAACCGTGGCACACCTGATCATTCACAGAGGTACACACAGAAAATGGATATCCTTCATAGTTGAGTGGCGCCGGATTCCGCCCATGCTTGTTGTCATATCATAAACAATTTTATCAATCTCTGCCGTATTCATACCCTCATGGATATTTTTCTCAATGTAATCAAGCACTGCAATGTTAATTTTACAGCTCTCTTTAATGCCTGCGATCTGCTCTGCATTTTTAATAATGTTACGCTGCGGCACGATATGTCCCTGTGACGCATATCTTGCGATCTTCTCATCAAATGCTTCATGGCATGCCTTGTACTTTCTGCCACTTCCGCACCAGCAGGGATCATTTCTTCCAATTTTTACTGACATAATTTTTCTCTTTTCTACTTTCTAATTATCAAGCGTGACAGAGCCAAACTCCACTCTGTCCCATACTTTTTCATTCACACTGTATTCGTGTTCTGACAGAAGTGCCTCATAGGCTTCCCCATTAAAATTATACGCCTCGTACTCTTTTTTTGGTGCATCTGGGCATAAATACTCTGATATTTATCAGCCAGTGCTATTTTCTCCATCTCAGAATCCAGTTCTTCCTCTGAAATCCCCAATTGTTCTCTCTGCCAGTCTGTAAATCAGACCAGAAATCACTCTCATCATTTTCAAGATATTCCTGCTCCGTAACGTCCAGCTTCATGCCCTCTGCCACAGCCATCTGATAAAAAAATCTCATAATGCACAGCCATATCCAATCTGCCTGTTTGCAGTAAGCTTCACAAACTGCCCGTCTGTATAAACATTCCAGTACTGTCTTGGATTGTCCGGGTTATAGAGTATCGCCTGTTCCTGAACTGTTTTTTCCTCATAAGCTACATAAAATGCGATATCTTTCAAAGTCAATGATACATCATCCACGGTAACCGCAGTCTTATCTAACGCCTCATTGTAAACCAGATATTCCTTCTTCTCTTTCGACTGGAAAGAAAACGCTATGACAACAATCAAAATGAGTACAAGAATGATTGTAAAACGTATTCGCTTCTCCATATTATCGCCGCGCCCTTCTGTATGGTGCTTACTGACAAAGTTTTGCAACTACCTGATTGATCACGCTTCCTTCTGCCTTGCCTTTTAATTCAGGCATCACATTTTTCATGATCATTCCTTTGTTCCTGCCCGCAACGATATCTGCAAATTTCTCAGTGATAAATGCTTCCACTTCCTCTGCTGACATCATCTTTGGTGCATATTCTGATAAATATCATATCTAGCCTGATATTCTTCCTTCAAATCTGTTCTCTCTGCAGGGCAGGTATCAATCTGCTCTTTTACTGATTTCATTTCTTTTAAAATGACACGGTCAACGATCTCCTCGCTGATATTGTCTCTGCATCCCTCATCAATCGCAGCTTTCTTCGCTGCGGAAACAAGTGTAGAGATTGCATCCTTGCGTACTTTATCTCTCGCCTTCATGGCTGCTATCATATCTTTTTGTAATGTTTCAAACTGCATAATATTTCTTCTTTCATTGTCAGTTTCCGATAGCTGCGAATCCCCTGCTCGTTTATTAGAAGTTTCGCAATCATCTAACTGTTAGTATAGACAAACTCTGCAAGATATTATATCACTTTTTCCAGAAAGTTACAATTCCTTTATAACACCCGTCGTATCGTCAGGATTGTACGATACGTCGCACTTCCGTAACAGATTCCGTTTGTCGGGCTGGAAGCATGCACGATCCTTCCATTTCCCATATAGATTGCAACATGTCCCGGATAGCAGATGATATCTCCCGGCTGTGCGCAGTCATAGCTTACTGCCTGTCCGCAGCTCTGCATGGAATAAGAGTTTCTCGGAAGTGAGATTCCATACTGTCCGAAACATGCCATGACAAAATAAGCACAGTCGGCTCCCTCCGTCAGACTGTTACCACCGTACACATATGGATAACCGACATATTGGCTCGCAAAGGCCACCACATCACTTCCACTGACATTTGTAGTATGTGCAGGGTTTAAACCTGAAGTTGTTAAACCGGTTCCTGAACCTGAAGTTGAACCCGAATCTGACGCATTTGTGTCACCGCCCGTTGTGTTTGACTGATTTCCTGCATTTTGCTGTTGCTGCCGTTGTTGCCTTTGCCTTGCGGCTGCCTCCTCCGCAGCCTGACGCGCCTGCTCATTTGCAATGATCTGGTTCTGCTGTTTGATCGTATTTGCATACTGACTTGCAAGACTTTTTGCGCTTGCAAGCTGGGCGTCAAAATCGTCCATCGCAGCGCTTTTTCCCGCGATCAAAGCCTGTAAAGAAGATGCCTGATCCTCGTAACTGATCTTTAACTCTTCCATCTCTGCCAGCTGTGCATTTAACTGATCCTTCAGATCTGCCACCTGCTGTACCGTCTCCTGATAAGCAGTAAGCTGCTTTCTGTCGTAATCATACACTTCTGACACATATTCCACACGGTTTAAAAGATCGGTGATGCTCGTTGCTCCCATCATCGCTTCCCAGTAATTACTGTCAGCGTTTTCATACATATACTGAATTCGCGTTTTCATCGCGTTATATTGCGTCTGCTCTTTCTCCTGCGCGACTTCAAGATCAGCATTCGCCTGGTCAATCTCATCCTGCTTTGCATCCATATCGTTTTCAGAAGATCCATATCTGTGAGCAGTGCCATGAGCTGGTCATCATAAGCGTCCATTTCCTCCTGAAGATCACTCTGTGCCGCACTGGATCTCATCAATTTGGCTGTTCAGATTATCCAACTCCTGCTGCGCTTCATTTTTCTTATTTTTGCATCGTTAATAACGGACGCATGAACTGAGTATATGCCTCCAATGCCAAGCACGCATGCCATAACTGCCGCTATGATCTGCTTTTTATCTTTAATTTTTCATCGCTCGTAACAATTTCATAAAAGCGTTAATCTCCTTGTGTGAAAATAAATGATCTGATCATTGCGAAACTCTTTTCATTTACTTTACATTGTGAAAAAATCAACAAAAACATTCAAGAACACGCTCCCGCTATGTGTCACTCGCAGCAACGGTACTGTTCATTCTTCGCAGTACTTCGCAAATTCATTTAAAATCTGCTACGCAGATAGGAATTTGCTCACACCTGAATCATCTTCGCACGGTCTGTGCAGTAAATGCACAGACCTGATTAAAAATGTCGTACCTGCCTTCTAAGAACCAATCGAACTTGCGATTTTTGCCCCAGTGTTTTCATGACTTTTGTTGATTTTTCACAATTCAATTTACGTTATGTTGAGTTACACAATTATCTGATATTCTATCTACCATATCATACTTATTTTAACACATTTTGCTGTGCAATAGTTAGCGTTTCCATAATTTTACAAGGAGATAAATCCCAGATAGATTCCCACCGGACAGAGGTACCGCACGAATTTTAATGCCGGAATGTAGGCTGCAATATCCACGAAGAACCGGGCAGAACACCAGATTTATCAACACAAGCAGGAACATGTGGGATGTAAAACTGGTCAGATTTTGTATCCATTTTCCAACAATCCATATCCACACGATACAGGCCGCCAGCAATAATATCATGGCGCTGATCTCCCGAAGGAGTCCGCGGCTCTCCCCGGAACAAATCAGTAACACCATGCCAGCCACCGCCGGAACGGTTCCCGCTGCGAGAAGTCCCAGCATCTGAAATCCTTCGCCAAGTGGCGCCGGAAGTGCCAAATATGGTTTTCCACTGCCGGCGTCAAAACGTCGTCCGTATTCCACATATATGATCAAAAACAGAAACAATGCCACAAGCCCGTGAAGTGCAAATACCTGTTTTCCATCCTCTATCGTCTGTACCGCCTCTGTCTGCTCCACATTTACCTGAAAAACCTCATTTCCTTTGCTATACTTTTCATTATTGGCAAGCAGAACATCACCTGCTGCGGCAGCATTATCTCCAAACAGCTGCTCTGTCCTTGCACTCAGCATCTGTGCTCCATACACCTCAAACAGCGCCGCATAAAATGTCTCACGCGCCACCTCGCCCTTCGTGGTAAGCGGTGTACAGAGATACGACACACTGTTTTTAACTTTTCATGCTCAAATTTCTTTTCAAAATTGTTGGAAAAATAAAAACCACATTCCAGTTTTCCTGCAATGACATCCTCCTGCAACGCCTCTTTGCTGTCGTACATCACAAAGGAAAAAAGACTTTCACGCTGTGTCAGATGTTCCAGCACTTCTTTTCCATGCGCTCCGTCTGTTTCCACGATTCCAACGGTCACATTGTCGGACTGCGGCATGGAGATCTGACCGGCAAACCAGACCACAAAGAAAGCATAGATACTAATAACAACAGACTTGTCCCACGTTTCAGCCACGCTTTCAACTGTAAAAATACCAATGAAAAATGCTGATCTTCCAACCCCTCCGATGGTCAGGCATCCGCCTTTTTATGTTCCCTCCGTTCTGCGTTTCCAAAATTTCCTGCCGCTTTTGCCCATAGCACGCTGGCCGCAAAAACACAGCAAACATGAGGATCAGCTGCCTTGTCTCCTGCCCTTTGATTCCGAAAAACAATAATTTCAGATAATAGCTGTCCCAAAAGGTCAGCGGAAGAAAGGCTCCGATTTTCCCGAAAATTCCGGGCAGATATGCGGCAGGGATCACAACACCGGAAGCCATGATCTGGAAAACATTGACCGCAATCAGCACGATCGTGCCTCTAGTACTCTCTCCCGAAATCGTATAGACCAGGTGAAAATATGCTGCGATCACCGCTGCAAGGAGCAGTGTTCCGGACAGCACTTCCCGGTCATACCACAGAAAAGCCAGATGCAGCTTCCCTGATACCAGACAGCCTGCGGCATACACCAGAATTCCCACAAGCCACAGCGGAACGGTCATCAGTAACACTTTGATCAATGCATTTTTTCTTCGCCGATACCGTAAATTCTGATTTTATCCTCCACAGCACGGCTCTGCTTCTGATACAGATAACCGTAATTGACCCCATCATCAGAAAGGAGGAGCAGAACAGCCGCAGAAAAATAGTATTGATGGAGGTCTGCTTTTCCAAGCGAAGAATACACATTTTTCTGGAAAACCGAAGTGCGGTCAAACGCCTCATAAATATAAAGCCCGGAGATCACATCCCCAATCTGATCCCTTGAGATCTCCGCCTGATAAATCTGCGCGGTATCGTAGGCAGCATAGACACCAGCCTCCGCCGTCCGAAGCAGGGAGACGCCGTCCGTCACAAGTTCTCCGAACACTCTCGTGTTTAACGAAGCTTTTTCCGGGAAATAAATGGTTGCCGGTGTATTTTTCCCGGAATCCACATCCCCGTAAAACTGCTCCGGAAGTGAGAGCACCGCATCTAAAGTACCTTCTTCCAGCGATGCCATCGCTTCTCCCTGATCCAGATATTGAAAGTGGCAGACACTTTTCACGCTGTCCATCGCAGAGATAAACTGCGCCACCATCTTCGTCTGTGCCTCATCCTCAGGGATCACAACGCCAATCTCTGCCTTCTGGAACACACCTGCATCCTTCATAACGAGACTGACCGCAAGCACTCCGCCTGCGATCAGTAATAACACCACTATAAACTTTACCATGCTTTTTCTCGCCGCTATCAGGCTTTTTTTACCCTCAAGTGACAGATATCGAAGAAAAAATCTCATGAATTAAAATCCACCTAACATTGCTGCAAAGATTTCATGAAGAAGATCCTGCCATTCCTCTTCAGTTGCATTTCCAAGGTCAAAGACATCGCCGGAAACTTCCTCAAACTGGGCACCTTTTTCCCATGTGATACTTCCGCTCACATCTTCAGAATCATTTCCGAGATCATCAATGGTAATGACCATCCTGTTCTTATCGACTGCAAGATTTCCTGCAAAATCATAAGATTCCTCATCATATTTTGCTTCCGTTGCGATGTCTCCGCTGTCACTGTCATACGTGAACTTTACGGTATCGTTTTCCTCTGCGGTCATCATGATTGTCTCGACACTGCCCTCGTTACTGCCCCTGAACCTCGATCACTTTTTCTCCGTCTGCAAGGATAAGCATGTTCTGCGTTCTCGTGTCCCCGCCGAGGAACTGGATTTCAAATGAGACATCATTTTCCGGTATGATATCAATGGCTGCATACTGACCTTTGTATAAGTAGAATACAAGCGTTGTGCTGTCATCAAGTTCTTCCACTGCCTCTCTCATAGATGCAACAAAATCTGCTGCGGTCAGATCAAGTGCATCCATCAGCTCCTGATAATCTTCCTCGTAAAGTGTCTCAAGTCCATCGATCACATGATTCACGTTGTCTTTGGTCACAACCGTCTGATATCCCTTTACAGCTGCGCTCTGTTCCGTCGATGGTAAAGTCTTTTTCATCCACTTTGGAAAATTCCAGCGTATTGTATTCATCCGCGTAAACTTTTAACATTTTCTTGCGGAACTCATCTGAATTCTGGTTATCATAAGCAGCCTTAAGCGTCGCATCCACTGCATCGAGCGTATCCTGGTCTACCATTTCCAGCAGATATCCGCTCTTTTCATTTCTGTAATCATAGGTAAACAGGCGTTCACTGATCGTCGGGAACTTCCACCTGCACACTGTCTGCACCAATGTCTGCTAGAAAAATCAATCGATGGTGCACCGGAAATATTGAGATTTCCTTTATCTGCTTCTGCTCCTTCGAACTGCGCCCCTCCATGGAAATATCGCCCTCGTTCATGGAAAAATCCATTTTGAGTGTATACTCATCCGAATACAGGGAAACACAGTCTTTTAATGTCTCTCCCAAACTTCCCATGTCACTCACAGTCTTTGCACCTGCAAGCAATACCTTTTTGACGGGCTTAAAAAAGCTCCCGTTTTGACCAGCTGCAAATACGCCAACGCCGCCCGCGACAACCACTGCTGCTGCCACGCCCGCAATAATGGCGGCTTTGTTTCCTTTCTTTTTGGTGCTTCCGGTGTTGGTGTTTCCATCTGGTTTGCCGGTGTCACAGTATTCTCCACCGGATTTTGTGTTTCAAATTGTCCGTTCATAACGAATCCTCCCTTGTTTTTCTCTGTTTCCTTAGTATTTGTACTTGATTGTCATTCTGACATGCCTGCAAACTTTTGCAAAATATCTTCTGCATCTAATTCCTGCACTTTGCCCTCATCCATAAAAGGCATCTGTCCGCATTGCGTATCTCGCTCTCATCATGCGTCGTCATAAGAATCATCCCATTTTTTCTGCTGATAGGTTTTCATCCACTGGTGAAGGCTCTTTTATAGTAAAGGTCAAGTGCTGTCGTCGGTTCATCCATCAGTAAAAATGGCGGGTTCTCCACAAGTGCACACGCAATGCTCAAACGCCGTTTCATACCACCGGAAAGTTTGCTTACCTCTGTTTGCAACAAATCCTCCAGTTGAAACTGTGCGACCAGCTCTTTTGTGTTGGCGTTGTGGCTGCCGCCCCCAGAGTTTCAGATTCTCCTGCACCGTCAGTTCTTCCATCAACGGATTTTCCTGCGGCACATAACCGCAAAACCGGCGAAATGTACTGCTTTTTGTAGGCTGCTTTTTCCAAAATAGCATAGTTCACCGCCATCCGGCTTTAAAATGCCCGCCATGATCTGCATTAAGGTAGATTTGCCGCAGCCGTTTTTCCCTGCGATCGCAACGCACTCCCCCGGCTTAACCTGAAAGGTGATATCGGACAGTACTTTCTTTTTTTTCCATAACTTTTTCGAATCTGTGTTACCTCTATCATGTTATCTCAATTCTTCTTAATCTGCTTTTCATTGTCTTTTTTTGTGATTTTTCAGTACTTCACAATTACGATTCGTAACTGTTCAGTTCTACTTTCTTTACAATCAGAATTTTTCTCCTCTGCGCAGATCCTCATCCGTCCGGTGATTATCCCGCAGAATATCTTCCACCGTTGTGTGATTCTCCTTTGCGATACTCCAAAGCGAATCCCCATCTTTTGCAATGTAACCGACCAGTCCCGGACGCTTCTGTAACTGCTCCATATCCAGAGCCTCCTCACGCATATCAGTAATATTATCTATCTGTTCCTGCTCAAATGCAAGCAAATCTAATCCGATCACCGCTTTTATTTCCACATGATCCTGATCGAGCATGACCGCGGACAACTGGCTGATCCTGCAATCAAGCTCTGTCTGCAGTTTATTTTTCCGCTCCAAAGCCTCCAACTCTTCCGGCTTATTGCGCTCTGTCCGCGCCGTCTGCTGTGGGATTTCAATGAGCTGTTCAAATGGATAAATCTCTCTGGCAGAACCGATTGGCATCTGATCGTCGGTCGTGATATAAAGCAGTTCTGTGACCAGAATCCCCTCTGCACGCACGCCCTGTCCGGTCAATTCCGTGCTCTCTAAATGAACCGTTCCCTCACAGGAACAAATCTGTAAAATCTTCTCCTGACTTTCCGCTAACTCCATCTGCTCGGTCAGGCGGCACTGGCTTTCATTTTTCACAGAAATATGATGTAAAGTCACGCCTGTGCAGACCGGAATGATCTCCTTTTTCAGAGAATAAACGTCCTCTAACATGGAAATCTCCTGTTCTTTCCACACCCGGATATCCAGATTCATCACAAGTTCCAGGACCAGAACGCGCTCCTCACCGTCGTAGTCCGGCTTTACCTCAAGTTCCATGGAAGCCGGTCTTGCCTTCACTTTATAAATAATATCTGCCTCCGTTCCTGCGTCACATTCCACACCGCAGTCCAATGGAATCACCGTCTCATACCACTGCACGCGGTCTGTTTCCTCTTCCTCCTGATACAAAACGGAGATGAGCACTTCGCCACTCAGTTTTACACCGTCCTGCCCCATTTTGTATCCAGATTGCGGATTTCTAAGCTTTTCCATAAAATTTCCTGCACATTTGGGTTTGCTTGACGGCAGTGTGATCTCGCTTTTCTGGCGGCACTGATCGCGCTTCATACATAAAAGCTGTAAGATATTTGTGTTCCGATAACGTTTTTCACATCCGTCATCCGCCTCTATCCCAACACAGAGTTCATCCTCTTTTCCCTGCGGTTCTTCTGTCTTTAACAAAATGACTGCCCGCACGCTGATTTTTCTGGAATGGATGACTCCGATCGTGAGATCCTCAATCTCTCGGATGCCTGTATCACATCATATTCTGTACACCGTCCATGTTGAGTTTTTCCTGAAACGGTATCTCTCCTTTCAGACAGCTTATTTTTCCATTTTCCTGATCGCTGCGGTACAATACCCTGAAAACAAGGCGTCCCTTTAACCACGCTGCGCCTGCTTTGCCGCCTTCACCTCATCAAACTGAAGTTCTCCCTTTTTTCCTTTAACACTTTTACAATATCCGGCCGGTAGTCCGGCACGTTGTAATCGTCATCTAATGTAATCTGGCTCTGTGCACTGGCAAATGTCGTGCAACTATGTAATTTTATTTTATTTAACTGCAAAAAATTCCCCCGATCCGAAATCCTTTTTTCATTGTATTCGAATAGAGAGAATTTTATACACGCTTTTATCACTATTTGCTCACAAAATAGCCATCTGCACACTTTCTTAGCAGAGTTTCATGCGAATATCTTTTGTAATAATATCATTGTAACTAAAGGATAATAACTGAGGTTGATTGTCATCACGCTCATCATTTACCAATATCGTGAAAACACTTGGATATGCATGCTGGATCACGCCCTGCTGGATATCAACCTTATTACGCCCACGATCAAGCTGGATCATAACTTTACTGCCACACTGCTGGTGTACGGATGCACGTACCTTACTGATGTCTGCCTGTTGCATTTTTCTACCTCCTTATTTCACGCTTTACTTTAGCACTGTAATAAAATTTTGTCAAACGGATTTGCGTGTTTTGCACAAAATTCATGAATATTTGCAATTTTTCTCTATTTTTGAATGTTTTTTTCATACAAATCTACTCAAACACTACATTCTCATCCCGCACTCCACTTTCACCACAATATATGGATAACTTGGGCTCTTACTGATGGTTTCCCCCTTGCGCGGACCAATCAGTTCCGTATCAAAATGATCGCATTCGATGTCAGATACAGATCGCGGATACAGATACTATACCCTCCGGTCTCCTGTTCTCCGTAGCCTCTTACTATGTATAAAAATTCGCTGTCTTTGTACGTCATTTTAAAATCTGCAGCCTTTTTCTCCTCAATATCATTTTGCAGTTCCTCCGGTATGTCTGCCTCTGCGGCGATCGTGTAATCAAGATCACTGATTTTTGTCCGGTTCGTCTGTTCCACACTGCATCCGGCAAAAAGAAGTGCTGCAAAAAAAAGCGTCGTAAAAAGAAATCCTCCGGTTTCCAAAAACCATACCTGCTTTTTTCCATTTTCGTCTGCATACCCGCCTCCAGTTCCGTGCCCTGCGGCACAGCATTTTTGCTCTTATAGTTACTGTTCACCCGTACCTCATTCCAGTAACCTCTTATACCATTGTATGCCGGCATACCTTTCTATATTCCTAATTTATGAGTTGTTTTCTCTTCCCCAACCCTTATAATGAGATGAGGCTGATATTTCAGTGCAATATGTATCCGTATTTTTTTTAATTTTATAGACAATTACGAAACTCCTGAAAACCTAAATCATATTGTGAAAAATCAACAAAAGACATGAAAGACATTGGGGAATCGTTGCGAGTGACACATAGCGAGAGCGTGTCTTGAATGTTTTTGTTGATTTTGAACAATTAAAAGAAGAATAGGAGGAGTTTCGTAATTATCTATAAAACATTTTATTAAGTAGAAAGGAATTTTCCTTATGATAAGATTAATCCTTGCATTACTCTTTGCAATTCTCTACCTCATCATCGGAATCCCGGTGCTCGGCGTGGAATGGATCATTGCAAAATTCAACAAACAGGCGCCGACTTAGGCCAGCTTCGCATGGTGCAGTGGGCATTCCGTGTGATTATGTTTATCTGTGGAACGAAAGTGACCGTCATCGGTGAAGAAAATGTTCCGAAAGATCAGGCGGTCTTATACATCGGAAACGACAGAAGCTATTTTGATATTATCATTACCTATGCACGCTGCCCGCGTCTCACCGGCTACATTGCGAAAAAGGATATGGAAAAAGTGCCGTTGCTGCGCACCTGGATGCGGCGTCTGCACTGTCTGTTTATCGACCGTGAGAATGTAAAAGAAGCGTTAAAAACGATCCTTGCCGGAATCGACAATGTAAAGAATGGAATTTCCATGTGTATCTTCCCGGAAGGCACAAGAAATAAAACGGACGATCTGATGCTCCCATTCAAAGAGGGAAGTTTCAAGATTGCGGAAAAGAGTGGTTGTCCGATTATCCCGATGGCGATCACGAACTCCGCAGATGTGTTGGAGGCTCATATGCCTCGTGTCAAAAAAGCACATGTAATTGTAGAATACGGAAAACCAATTTATCCGAACGAGCTGGATAAGGAACAGAAGAAAAAAAATCGGAGCTTACTGTCAGGATGTGATTGCTGAGATGTTAGAGAAAAAATAAATCTATGATTTAGGTATCTGTCAGACCATATTAGAACATAAAATAATCTATTTTGAAAACCCCCAGTGTTTCGGCACTGGGGGGTTTTGGCGTGTCGCATCGGACATTCCTATTTTTACTTCGTCAATTCCTTCACAATCTCCGGGAATCCCATAAAATGTGACGCTTTCACAAGCACTGTATCTCCGCTCTGTCACCTCTTTCACAAGGTCTTTGATCAGGTCTGCTTTGTCCTCATAATGATGGACTTCCGTCTTGACTGCTGCATGTACGCACTGCTTTAGCGATCTCCCTGCGAGAGTGTTCCCACACAGTAAAGTGCGTCAATTCCTTTTCCTGCAAAATGTTCTCCAACCATATAGTGAAGCTGTTTTTCCTCTGCGCCAAGCTCGCCCATATCTCCGAGTACCGCGATTTTTCTGCCCGGTGCGTTGGACAATACATCGATGGATGCTTTCATGGAAACCGGATTTGCATTGTAGCAGTCGTCGATGATCGTAATGCCATTTTTGTGGATCAGATTACTTCTGCCGCCGATCGTCTGCACTGATTCAATCCCGCGCTTCATCTCGTCACAGGTCAGCCCTAATTCTCTTGCCACGCTCACCGCTGCCAGCGCATTGTATACATTATGTTCTCCGGCGATTGGAATCGTGACTTCCATCGTCACTTCCCCGCCTGTCTCTTTCGACGGATAATGGATCGCTGCTTTTGTTCCGGTCAGGTCAACTGCCTCTACATTCGTTGCGTAAACCGTTTTCTCGGCAAGCGTCTTAGTTCCTTCCTCTGTTTCAGCCACTTTGGCAGCCTTTTCGATACCATAGAACACTGCCGGTTTTCCATTGACAACTTTCTTATCGCAGAGCTTGTCGTCATCTCCGTTTAATACCGCAATTCCATCCGGTGTCAGATGCGCAAAACTCTCTGTCTTTGCCTTTAAGATTCCATCTCTTGTGATGAGATTTTCCAGATGGCAGAGTCCGATGTTCGTGATCACGCAGATGTCCGGGTTTGCCATTGTGGATAACCGGTCCATCTCACCGAACTCTGAAATTCCCATCTCAAGCACTGCCACTTCATGCTGCTCCCTGATCTTAAAAATCGTAAGTGGAAGACCGATCTCGTTATTGAAATTGCCCTCTGTTTTTAACACGTTATACTTCTGTGCCAGAACAGATGCGATCATCTCTTTGGTACTCGTTTTCCAACGCTTCCTGTGATTCCGACTACTTTAATATCCAGACCTCTGCGGTAATCTGCTGCGATCTTCTTCATCGCATCTAAGGTGTTTTCCACGAGAATGTATGGGCCTGCCGGATCCTCCAACTTCTCTTCAGAGAACTGCCAGTGCTCCTTTTTCAAAAACTGATGGGATGAAACTGTGTCCGTCCACCTTTTCTCCACGTACCGGGATAAATAAGTAATCTTTTTCCACAAGGCGGCTGTCGATCACTGCTCCTTGGATCTCACGCGTTTTATCCGCTTCATTTCCTATGTAAGTACCGCCGCAGACTGCTGCGATATGCTCTAAGGTCATATTTTTCATATCATGCTCCTGTTATTATAGAACAAACTGCCACCGGTTCTGCAAAACTGGTGGCGATATGTCATTCATCATTATTTCTCATATTTTTTTTTAAAATCTCAATCAGCTTCTCACATAACTGATTAAAGTTGATTCCCAGAACGCCTGCTTCCTGTGGAAGAAGGCTTGTCGGTGTCATGCCGGGAAGTGTGTTTGCTTCCAGACAGTAAATTTCGTTATTCTTATTTAATAAGAAATCCGAGCGGGAGTAAGTATTCAAGTCCTAACACCTCTGCCACGCGCTCTGCGTAATGCTGCATCCGCTTTGTGATCTCTTCCGGTAATTCTGCCGGACAGGTTTCAACTGCACTGCCTGCTTTGTACTTATTCTTGTAATCATAGAATCCCTGAATTGGTGCGATCTCAATGACCGGAAGCGTCTTATAGTCAATAACGCCGATGGAAAACTCACGTCCCTCTACATACTCCTCAATGATGAGGTTATCTTCCCATTTGAACGCCTCATCCAAAGCGCTCTTGAATTCATCCTCTGTGCGCACGATCGTAACACCGATACTGGAACCTCCACAGCATGGTTTTTACAACACATGGCAAGCTTTAAGCCAAGTTCTTTTGCAGAATCTTTCCGGTTCTCTTTCTTCATGGAAATACCTTTGTGGTGTCGGGATTCCACCAGCGATAAATAGCTGTTTTGCCATACCTTTATTCATTGCAAGCGCACTGCTTAAATAGCCGCTTCCGGTATACCGGATCCCAAACAAATCAAAGGCTGCCTGAATCTTACCATTCTCTCCGTTTTCTCCATGTAATGCCATAAATACAATATCCGCCATGCGGCACATGTTGATGACATTCGGTCCGAAGAAGCAGTCCGACTGATCTTTTCTTGACGCTTTTACCTTTGCAAGATCCGGTGCTGTTTCCGGGATATCCTTTACCTGTACGCTGACTTCCTCTGTGCGGTCAAAAATTCCGGTCAGATTTTCCTCTTTGTCACTGTATCCCATAAAAACATCCAGTAAAATAACATTATGTCCATTCTCACGAAGTGCTTTGGATACCATATCCCCCGTCTTGAAAGACACATCTCTCTCTGTACTTAAACCACCTGCTAAAACAACAATCTTCATGGTGTAATCTCCTCTATTCTGACTTTATTTTGGATTTTGCTCCAACTTTTTAACATTATATGTCTGCTTATCAAATCTTTATTATAGTAACCCTTTTTCCAACTCATGACAAGATAAAAAAAATAGTCTCACCGGAACATCCGGTAAGACTATTCTAAAAACTCTCCCCCTTGTGTAGTAATACTTTCTCCTCCCTTGTTATTCTGAGCCGAACTACAGACTCTTTTTCCATCTAAAAATCCACACGGCAATTCTGTGCCTTACACAGAACTCTTTTGTAAAAAATCTTTTGTTATTACGATCTACAAATCATTTCCTGATTATCTGTTCCTGCTCATCTAAGAGAATCAATAAACACAAAAAAATCTGTCTTCCAGTAAGTCCTTTTTTTCCGATCAGACTGCCATACTGAAAGATGTCATTTCTGGTATCCGTAAACTCCCCCCTGTCAATCGCATAGAGAATCTCATATAGGATTTCCATGCGCTTTTCATCTAACATACCGCCGCACATTAACGTTTTTCCGAATACCGGATTTTTCTGTACAATTCTTAAAATATCATTTTTTCTCCATCTCTCTCAAATACCATGAAGTTTTATACGCCACCGGTATCTGTACAATTCTTTTTCCGCATCAAAAAAATCAGCTTTTTCCATCCTGTCCATCTCTTTACAGTAATGTTAAACCTAAAAAGAGAGCTGCCCGCTCTCCTCTGATCTCATTTTAATATTCCGGCTCAATCAATCCGTAAGTATTGCCTTTTCTCTTATAAACAACATTGACATCCTCTGTCTCTGCGTTGATGAATACATAGAAATCATGTCCTAATAATTCCATCTGTACACATGCATCTTCCGGATACATCGGTTTCATATCGAATTTCTTGGTTCGGATGATTTTAATCTCTTCATCATCGTCTGACTGCTCATCCAGGAAATCCTGTTTGAAAACTGCTGCTGCATTCTGCTGCTTTGTTACAATTTTGTTCTATACTTTTAAGCTGACGTTCAATGACTCTTCTACCAGATCAATTGATACATACATATCACTTGCTGACCTGTTCAGAACGAATATAGTTTCCTTTCATTGGAATCGTAACTTCCACTTTCTGGCGTTCCTTCTCTACGCTCAGTGTTACATAGACATCTGTGTCCGGGTAAAATACTTCTCAAGCTTATTCAGCTTGTCCTCCACTGCGGCTTTCAGTCCTTCTGTCAATTCGATGTTTCTTCCTGTGATCTTAATTCTCATGATGTCCAACCCCTTTGTCGCTTATTTGATATAATGATCCAATCCAGGCTATGTCAAATAGCTTTCTGAATGCTTATTTATATCATGACTTTATTATAGCATGTTTTTATACATTATCAACATTTTTTGTCTTAAACCGAAAACTTTTTATATATTTTATATAATTTCTGAAAATTTCAGAATTTCAGATTGGTCTTTACGCCAGCGACAGCGCAAAATAACCATCTGCAAGCAGTCTTTCCTGCCTGTCCTGTGTCATCAGAAGAAAGTACCATAATTCCCTTTCTGTCATATACCAGACGTTTTGTTTTTGTCTGCGCCATAAGTTCCGGCAGAAGTTCCTCAAACTGTTCTTCACCCAGTGTCGTTTCGATAATGTGCAGCGTCCCATTCTCCGGGCAGTACATTAGAATATCAGCGTCCTCTGCACTCTCGTCTCTGGAAATATCATCACTCCACACTACCTTCACCGTTCTTCCGCCACAGAAACAGTTAAAATCCATCGCAAAACGGATTGCCGCCTCATCCCATGCAATAAAACCATCTCTCATCAATTTCTGCTCCCGGATTTTTTTATATTCTGCCGCAGTGATCTCCTCCACAGAATAACTGTTTAATTCCGCTGCAAAAAGTTCCGGCACATCCTGTTTTTCCAGTAAACGCTCCGATGGATACGCCTCTGTGAACCCAACCTTACGGTAATAGCCGACAAGCTCTTTTTCGGCCGGGACTAACACCAATGGCATATTAAAAAATCTCTTCTGCCTTCTTTAAGATTTTCCCTGCATAACCTCTGCCACGGTATTCTGGAAGTGTCGCCACTGCATAAACATATTTGGCTGGCTTCCACTCCTCACCATCCCTGACATTAATATCTAAAAAGCTTGCCATGGAAACCGCATGCCCATCCTGACAGATGAGCAGCATATTATCCTCTGTCATCCGTTTATCCAGATAAAAATCTACCAGTTCCGCCTCGTCACCAAAAACAGGTCTCCCATATTTTGTGGATTTCTTCCCTGTTTCTGTCCTTATCTGCAAAATGACATCACTTGAGACCGCCACATATTTTTTCAACAGGATTTCGGATAATAGGACATCTTAGCCTTTCGCAGTCCCGGATCCCCCGTATCCTCCTCACGGTTTACATAAGTATAATTTTCACACTCATGTAAAACAAACTGCTGGTTGATCATCGGATATGCGCCCTGCATATCCTGGAAATGCTTTTTCGAAGTGTACAACATACGTGTCACTGTTTAACGGTTCCCCGATAGAAAACGCAACAATCTGCCCTGCCTTCCGGATGATCCCACCGACAAGCCCGAGTTCTTTTCTATGGTCAAATGCCTCATGGAGCACTGACATCTCAAGTTCCATCTCTTCATTCCATTTCTCTGCCCTCATTTTGATCCATGCGTAAGTCATATTGCGGCATTCTTCTATATTGGAATCATTCAGTTCCTCATAGCACCAGTCATCCTCATCCTGAAATCTCGCAATATGATTTCTCTTGCCATGCATCTTTTTTCCCGCAAGCGTTGCTAATTTTTCTCTGGAATAAATGTAATCATAATCGTTCCGGTCTCCCTGGATCAAAAACTGTTCCGAATACCATGTAAGCATCTGCTCCCGGTCTGCTTCGCTCAATGGGCTCATAATAAGTGGGCGTTTTTCTTCCTCACAGATCGTGCGCAGTTCATCGATCACTTTTCTGCGGTCACCTGCCCCGATCGGATAGGAATACATCACCACTCCCTCCTCCTCAAAACGAATGATCTGCACACCCATATTTTTCTGCAACTTCAACATGATACACTTTCCGCCAGACAAAATTATTGGCAAACGTGTACTCGCATGCATTTCTGTCATCTTCCTGAAATCTGGCATCCATCCATGCCTTATCATCTAATGTAATTTCGTGAAACTCTATTTTTGACATCTTAATTCCTTTCGCTATATACTAACATTATTATTCCATTTTTAAGACGATTTATTGTACTATTTCATGCCGTGAATTGCAATCGTCATATATGGCAGTAAAGAGAAGAAAATAAAAACATGGCACAAAAAGAATCTTCTTTTATTAAAGCACAAAAAGCTGACCGCATTTTCAACGATCAGCTTTTCACTGTCTAGTACAAAAAATCAACTGACAATGTTTAGTTTGTCATTAAGAACTTAATGATTCTCTGTATCTTCCGGCTCGTAAGCTACAATTTCAAGTTCTGGGATCTCTACATCAGAGTTTAATAAGCTTGTCAGAGAAACATACTGACAAAGTTTTGATTTGAGGTTTAATCTGTCTCCCTCACCTGTGATCAATTCTACTTTTCCAGCACAGGAATCAATTACTTTAAAAAAAATCCATCAACATCTTTGATATTCTTGATTTTCATATTTTTTCATCCTTTCTTCTTTTGAACTATATATCTACTTCTTATTAAATCGCAAAAAAGAAATCTGTAAATACTTTCTTCAAAAAATGTTTTCATAAAAACCTACTTCTCCTGCTATTGTTCCATTGCTGCCCGGATGATGTGTTCCGCTTCCTTTGCTTCTGCTTTGGTAAGCTGCGGCGTATCTTTTAAGACATAATCCATGCCGAGGTTGTCGTATTGACCTTTCCCATAGAATGATATGGAAGGACTTCCAGTTTTTCCACATTGCGGAGCGTCTTTAAAAACAGACCAAGTTCCGTCAGTTCTTTCTCATCAAACGTAATGCGGCACGACTACGTGACGGATCCAGACCGGCTTTCCGATCGAATCAAGATACTTTGCAAACGCAAGAATGTTGCTGTTCGACTGCCCGGTGAGTTTCTGATGTTCCTCATCGTTGATATGCTTAATATCAAGCATGACGAGATCTGTCACGGACATGAGCTGTTCTGTCTTTTCCATTTTGTCTGATGCCATGTTTTCACTTATTCCAGTGAGGCTGATCTCTCTCTCACTGATCTGATCTGTTCCTGTATGTTTCTTTGGAAACATAATTCCGGATGTATCCAGACAGGTGTGAATGCCCTTTTCCTTTGCCTTCGTAAAAAGCTCCGTCAGAAAATCAAGCTGTAACATGGGTTCTCCACCCGTTGCCGTGATCCCCCGGTCTGATAGAAAGAACGGTTGCGCTCGAAACGGTCTATGATCTCATCCGCTGTCATTTCTTCCCCATCCTCTATCTTCCATGTATCGGGATTATGGCAATACTGGCAGCGCATCGGGCAGCCCTGAAAAACGACAAACCGTACGCCCGGACCGTCCACTGTGCCAAATGTTTCTAACGAGTGAATTTTCTCCCATATTGTTCTCCTTTTCTCTATGAATAACGCTCACACGATTCCTATGCTGCGCAGCTCGCTCGCCGTCGCCATTCGCAAAACGCACCTGTTGCACTACATCCGTTCGTGGAAGGTACGTGCGATCACTTCATCCTGCTGCTCTTTTGTCAGCTTGATAAAGTTGACCGCATATCCAGATACACGGATGGTGAGCTGTGGATACAGTTCCGGGTGTTTCTGTGCATCCAATAACGTATCACGGTTTAAAACGTTTACGTTCAAGTGATGTCCGCCTTTGACAACATAGCCGTCTAACATTGCAACAAGATTGTTCTCCTGTGCTTTGCCTCATCCTTGCCGAGTGCATCCGGCACGATGGTAAACGTGTTGGAGATACCATCCTGGGAATCCATAAATGGCAAGTTTAGCGACAGATGCCAGGGATGCAACCGCGCCATGGGTATCACGTCCATGCATTGGGTTTGCTCCCGGAGCAAATGCTTCACCTTTCTTTCTTCCATCCGGTGTTGCTCCTGTATTTTTACCATAGGAAACATTGGATGTAATGGTCAAAATCGATGTTGTCTGGATACCGCCACGGTAAGTATGGTTTCCTTTTACATATCCGATAAAGGTGTGGAGCACCTGTTTTGCGATCTCGTCAACACGATCGTCGTCATTTCCATATTTCGGGAAATCTCCCTCAATCTCAAAGTCAACGGTCACACCATTCTCGTCACGGATTGGTTTTACTTTTGCATATTTGATTGCAGAAAGGAGTCTGCTACTACAGAAAATCCTGCAATACCGGTTGCAAACCATCTTCTCACATTTTTGTCATGTAATGCCATCTCTAATTTTTCGTAGCAGTATTTATCATGCATGTAGTGAATGATATTTAATGCGTTCACATACACTCCTGCTAACCATTTCATCATATCTTTGTATTTATCCCATACTTCATCGTAATCTAAGTATTCGGAAGTAATCGGACGGTATTTCGGTCCGACCTGTTTTCCACTCATCTCATCGACACCGCCATTGATCGCGTATAACAGACATTTTGCCAGATTAGCTCTCGCACCGAAGAACTGCATTTCCTTACCGATCCTCATTGAAGATACGCAGCATGCGATTCCGTAATCGTCACCATGGACAACACGCATAATATCATCATTCTCATACTGGATCGCAGAGTGTTTGATGGATGTCTCGGCACAGAATTTTTTGAAGTTTTCCGGCAGTTTTACAGACCAGAGTACGGTCATGTTTGGTTCCGGTGCTGCTCCGATGTTGTTCAAGGTGTTTAAGTAACGGTAAGACATTTTTGTAACCATATGTCTTCCATCCACACCAATTCCTCCGCGATAGACTCTGTTACCCAGGTTGGATCGCCGGCAAAATCGTGTTGTATTCCGGTGTACGCGCAAATTTTACAAGACGAAGTTTCATCACGAACTGGTCGATGATCTCCTGGATCTCTTTTTTCGGTAAATGTTTCCCTCTGCGAGATCACGCTCTGCATAAATATCCAAGAAAGTGGAGGTACGTCCTAAGGACATTGCCGCACCGTTCTGCTCTTTTTACTGCTGCAAGATATGCAAAATAGACAGCCTGTGTTGCCTCTAATACATTATTTGCAGGTTTCGAAATATCACAGCCGTAAATTTCTGCCAGTTTCTTTAACATTTCCAGCGCACGGATCTGCTCGGATAACTCTTCTCTCTCACGGATCACATCTGAGTACATGATGGTACGTGTGTTGTTCAGCTGCTCTTTTTTGTCCTCGATCAGACGGTCTACACCGTAAAGTGCCGGTCTTCTGTAGTCACCAATAATACGTCCTCGTCCGTATGCATCCGGAAGTCCAGTGATGATATGTGCGCTTCTGCACGCTCTCATCTCCGGTGTGTAAGCGTCAAATACTCCGGCATTGTGAGTTTTTCTGTGTGTTGTAAAGTACTCTACCACTTCAGGATCGACTTTGTATCCATTGTCCTCGCACGCCTTGATCGCCATACGGATACCGCCGTAAGGCTGGAGAGCACGTTTGAAAGGCTTGTCCGTCTGGAAACCGACAATCTTCTCTTTCTCTTTATCTAAATAACCCGGACCATGGGAAGTGATCGTGGAAATGATCTTTGTGTCCATATCCAGCACTCCGCCGGCTTCTCTCTCCTGTCTGGAAAGTTCTAACACTTCCTCCCACAGTTCCTTTGTGTCTGCAGTCGGGCCCTCCAAAAGAACTGTCGCCCTCATAAGGCGTATAGTTTTTCTGGATAAAATCTCTGACATTGATCTCATTCTCCCATACACCACCGTTAAAGTTTCTCCATTCCTGTTGTACCATTGTTTTTCCTCCTTTAAAACATCACTATTACTATAAAATGCTGATGTTCCCGGAAATATGCCTGGTTTTTTATTTTTCGTCAGACGGTCGGCATATCGTTATACTTCACGTGGTTCTCCACTTGTTCCGAGGTCACTTTTTAATTCATTTTATCTTTAACGGAGGTATTTTTTCCGGCTCCACAAATTGTTTGCCGAGATATGCCCATACAGTTCTTTCATTTTAAACAAGGTATTCCGGTCACCGGACATCACTGCCAGATACCCCTCTAACACATCATCATGAAACTGTTTTAGCTTCTCTTTTGTCAGTTTCTCCTCACCACGGATTTCTCGGATCAGTCCTGGATTTTTGCAACAGTCCTCTGCCAAGCATCAAACGTTCTGTCTCTCCGCTTTTTTCACAGAGGCTCTTATATGCTGCCATAGAATGAATATCTCCGTTATAGCATACAGGATAAGAACAGCGTTCTCTTGCCAGAAGATATGCTTCCACCCGGGGGTATTCCGGTAAAAGTCCTTTAACACTCTGGGATGAACGATGAGTTCTTCGAGCGGGTACCGGTTATAGATCGTAAGCAACTGCTTCCACTCGGCGTCTTCCTCAATGCCGATCCTGGTCTTAATGGAGATCTGCAGTGGACAGTCTGTAAAAATCTCTTCCAAAAGCGGTCGAGCGCATCGGGCTCTGACAAAAATCCGGCGCCCGCTTTTTGCCGCAACCGTGCCGGAAGGACAGCCTAAATTCAGATTAACGATGCCATATCATACTGCTCTAATTCCCTCGCGATCTCGCAGAAGTCATCTGCACGATTGGTTAAGATCTGTGGATGACCTGCATCCCCCGATTGTGTTCCGGTGCAATATCATTTAGTTCTTTGTAATTCATTTTTTATTGGTGATAAACGGTGTGAAATACCGGTCTATCCCGCCAAAATTTTTCTGATATGCATTTCGGAACACATATCCGGTGATGCCTTCCATCGGTGCCATGTAAAAACTGCACGTCCACTGCCTCTTTTCTTACGTTTTTATAATGCTTCCCACTGTGCATACAGGGTAATGACCGTTCCATTCCCGGTGCTTAAGTTCTGGATCTGCACGAGATCTCCATAGAACGTTCCGGTTCCATCCGGTGCCATGCTCCATCCAATGAAGCGGTATCCTTCACGGACAAATCCGTTCGCCGTTAAGGTGTATGGTTTTCCATATTCACAGCTTAATGCTGCGGTTGTACCGCCAGTTGCTCCATTTCCGTCAAACTGTACCGTATAGGTGTTGATCGTCCATTTTGCATACAGGGTATAGTTCTTTCTGGTACCCTTTTTTGATCTGGGTTACCTTGTGTTTGAAGTTTGGCTCTGTATACCAGCCGCCGAAGGTGTAGCCCTCTTGCCGGTGCCTTTAACTTAAATGTCTTCGTATCTGCATAGTAGGTTGTCGGATTTTCATCTAACATCATACCGCCATTTAATTCATAGTTGATCTGGTATGACTTTTTCTTCCACTGTGCATACAACGTGATCGTTGCGTTGTTCTTCGCGGTCAGGTTTTTGATCGTCGCACGGTTGGCATAGGATTTTCCGCTTCCATCTGCTCTGGTGTTCCATCCGGTAAAGATATAGTCGGTACGTTTGAATTTATTGGATGCCAGCGTATATTTTGATCCGTAATTACAGGTCATGATGTTGTTCATGGAACCGCTGGTCGCCTTGTTTCCTTTGTATCTTACCTTGTAACTGTTTTTGCTCCACTTCGCATAGACCGTCACATTTCCGGTGCTTCCTTTGTGATCCGGGTGATGGATGTCTTATAATTTTTCTCTTTGTACCAGCCTAAGAAGGTGTAGCCCGTCCGCTTCGGTTTCTCCAGTTTGAATGTTCCGGTTGCAACGTTGTACTTTGTGCGCACATCATCGGAAAGCTTACCGCCTTTTAACTGATAATTAATCTTATAAGTGATCCGTTTCCACTGCGCATACAGTTTTACGGTCGATCCGTCTTTGGTTGCAAGATTTTCGATTTCTTCTTTGTTCTTATAGGAGTCTCCCTTGCCGTTTGTCTGCGTATTCCATCCGTTAAATTTGTATCCGGTACGCTTAAATTTGTTTGCCCGTAACGTATATAAGCCGTCATATTCACAGTTCATATTGGCAACAGAACCACTGGTTGCCTTATTTCCATAAAAACAGATCGTATATTTATTTGCAATCCATTTCGCATAGATAGAAATATCTCCGGTAGAACCTGCCGCAATCTGGGTGATCTTGTTCGTCAGAGTACTGTCTGTATACCAGCCGCCAAAGCTGTATCCAGTCTTTTCGGTTTCTTTAATGTGATCGTATCATCATCTTTGGTGTAAGTGTCCGGATTTTCATCATTATTGGTACCATCATACAGATAGTAAGTGATCTTGTACTCTGCCTCCGGATCAGGTGTTGGATTCGGGTCTGGTGAATCTGACTTGTATTTTGCCCAGTAAGTATCACGTGCCAGTTTTGCTCTTGATTCAAAATAAACGCTGGCACATCTCTCAAAATAACGTGCCCAGTTATAACCTGCAGTATAAGCTCCCTGCGCAGTGTTTTCCACATTTTTACTTTGGAAAAGGCACTTGCTTCGCTGTGTGTCAGCTCGTACTGCAAATATTTTAACTGTGCATTCAATGTCTTATAGTCGTATCCATACTGGGAGCAATAGGACTTCAACGCATCAAAACGTACGCCATTCCACTGGCAGATACCATAGCTTGTCTTTCCATTTGTATCGATCACGCTTGCGGTCGGATTGAAAGAGGACTCGCTGTAGATATTGGCAAGGATACCACATGCCGCTGCCGTATTGACTCGAGGTCATTTTTTAAGTTGTAAACGGTCTTCTCATTGGACGAAGCGGATGCCAGCTTAAACGTGCTGTTTCCGTATGCTCTGGTCAAAAATACTCCGATGTACGGAATATCTTTCATCGCATTCTTGCTGACCGATATAAAATCCTCGTCCCACTCGGATCAAATTCATAATAAAAATAATTGGTTGTTTTCGTAATCACCCCTACAGTTCCAGGTAACCGGTATCTTTACCGGTTTCTCCTCTCCCTCCACATAAGCCTGAATGGTAGATGGCATC
>VOFB01003433.1_pt1 | contig 25770 bp, 46 predicted proteins | sample 5384141 | NCBI WGS metagenome assembly VOFB01 (sample SAMN12384721, study PRJNA508395) | human gut metagenome | isolation source: healthy gut A | host: Homo sapiens | reverse complement strand
AATGCTGTAGGAGAATCTTTGTATGATGAGTTAAAAGATATTGTCACAAAAGATGATAAGATTTTAATTCCTAGAGCTAAAATGCTAGAAAATTCTTAGTTGAAAAACTAAACGAAATATCTAATGTAACAGAAGTTATAACATATGAAAGTGTAATGGATGATAGCAAAAAGAAGAAGCTATAAAAGCATTAGAAGAAGGCAATCTAGATTATATCACATTTGCTAGTTCATCAACTGTAACAAACTTTATCAATCTAATTGGAGAAGAAAACAAAGATAAATTGTTTAATACTAAAATAATATCAATAGGCAGAATAACTACAAAACTATTTTAGATAATAATTTAGAAGTTTATAAACAAGCAGAAAATGCATCTATTGAAAGTATGATAGAGTCAATGTCAGAATAAGCTACCTATTAATATGAAAGGAGCCAAAATGTTAAGAAGACCAAGAAGACTTAGAGCTACACAAGCTTTAAGAAATTTAGTAAGAGAAACAAAATTAGAAAAAGAAGATTTAATCTATCCTCTATTTATAGTGGATGGTGAAAATATAAAAAGAGAAATATCTTCTATGGAAGGTGTTTATCACTTCTCTGTAGATATGTTAGAAGATGAAATTAAAGAATTAGTTGAATTAGGAATAGAACATGTAATATTATTTGGTGTTCCTGATGACAATAAAAAGACTGTTGTGGTAGCGAAGCATATAACGATAACGGAGCTTTACAACAAGGTATAAGAAAAATAAAAGAAATAGCGCCACAAATGGATGTAATATGTGATGTTTGTATGTGTGAATATACAAGTCATGGACATTGTGGAATATTAACAGAAGATGGATATGTAGATAATGATAAAACATTAGAATATTTATCAAAAAATAGCTGTTAGTTATGCAAAAGCTGGTGCTGACATGGTTGCACCTTCTGATATGATGGATGGAAGAATAGGAGCACTTAGAAATGCATTAGATGAAAATGGTTATGAAACTGTTGCAATAATGGCATATAGCGCAAAATATGCATCAGCATTCTATGGACCATTTAGAGATGCTGCAAACTCAGCACCAGCATTTGGAGATAGAAAAAACATATCAAATGGATCCAGCAAATTCTAATGAAGCTATAATAGAAGCTGATTTAGATATTGCAGAAGGTGCAGAACATAATAATGGTTAAACCTGCTCTTTCTTATTTAGATATAATAAGAAGATTTAAAGATAATTATGACTTACCAATAGCGGCTTACAATGTAAGTGGAGAGTACTCTATGTTAAAAGAAGCTGTTAAAAAGGTCTATTAAGTGAAGATGCTATATATGAAGCTGTAATGTCTATAAAAGAGCTGGGGCTACAATTATAATTACTTATTTTGCAAAAAGATATAGCAAAATTAATTAATACAAAAATAATTTTTTACGAATAAAAAATTAATACAAAAATAATGAAATCTCTTCTTTTAAAATTTCAAAAGAAGAGATTTTTTTACATTTTTCCTAAAATTTATAATGTTAATGAAAGTATATGCAATGAAAAATTTAATTTATTTAATATTTTAAATATAAAAATAAAAAAATATTTCATAAGATTTAGACTTTTGTTTTTTATGGCAATTTACAGGAAAATAATGTATTATTAATAAATAATAGGAATAATTTAACAAAAAAGATAAATAGAATTATTTTTTTTTTTTTATCGCGTGCACAAAATAATATAAGGAGGAATGTTTTTATGAAGGAATTTTAGAAAAAATGGAACAGTATAAGTTTGGTTAAACGTATATTGGTAGGGATGATAATTGGTATTATTTTAGGTACATTTGCTAAGGAAGCTCAAATTATAGGACTTTTAAGGGGGAATTATTTGTTGGAGCATTAAAAGCAGTAGCTCCAGTATTGGTATTTTTCTTAGTTATTGGTGCTTTAGCACAACATAAAGATGGTAAAAAGAATAACATGGGTTCAGTTATAGCACTATATTTAATCGGTACTTTTTTGCTCTGCTTTAGTAGCAGTTGTAGCAAGTTTTATATTCCCAGTTACAATTAATTTGGGTTCAGTAGCAGAGGTTGATACAGCAATACCTGGAGGAATAGGTGAAGTATTAAAAACATTATTACTAAATATAGTTAGTAATCCAGTTGGACTATAGTAGATGCAAATTATGTTGGTATATTAGCTTGGGCAGTAGTATTTGGTTTGGCATTAAGAAAATCTTCAGATAGAACAAAAGAATTTTTAGCTGATATTTCAGATGCAGTTACACAAGCGGTGAAATGGGTTATAAGTTTTGCTCCATTTGGTATATTAGGATTAGTTTTCACAGCTATATCAACAAATGGTATAGGTATATTTAAAGATTACGGTTCATTATTAGCATTATTATTAGGATGTATGGCAGTTGTTGCATTTGTTGTAAATCCAATAATAGTATATTTAAATATAAGAAAAAACCCATATCCATTAGTATTTAAATGTTTAAAAGAAAGTGGTATAACTGCATTCTTTACTCGTAGTTCAGCAGCGAATATACCAGTTAATATGGAGTTATGTGAAAGTTTAGGATTAAATGAAGATAATTATTCAGTATCAATACCATTAGGTGCTACTATAAACATGGGTGGTGCAGCAGTTACAATAACAGTATTATCATTAGCGGCTGTTCATACTTTAGGAATAACAGTAGATATACCAACTGCTATAGTTCTTAGTGTATTAGCTGCAGTTTCTGCATGTGGTGCATCAGGTGTAGCAGGTGGATCGCTTTTACTTATACCATTAGCATGTAGTTTATTTGGTATATCAAATGAAGTAGCGATGCAAATGGTTGGTGTAGGATTTATTATAGGAGTTATACAAGACTCTTGTGAAACTGGACTTAACTCTTCAACAGATGCTTTATTTACTGCAGCAGCAGAATTTAAAGAGTGGAGAAAAGAAGGAAGAAAAAAATTCCAGTATAATTATAAATTTAATTAAATTAGAATACAATACAATATCAAAAGGCTATTATAAAGCTGAAATATACTTTTAATAGCCTTTTATAATGCTATGATATAATATTTTTAAATGCTTATATTTTTAATAAAATAAATAATAGAAAGGTGTAAAAAATGCTTTATCCAATAAATTTAGATATAGAAAATATAAAAATCACTATAATCGGTGGAGGTAAGGTAGCTTATAGAAAGGCTACAAATTTTTTAGATTTTGGGAAAAAAGGTAACTGTAATTTCAAAAGAATTTGTTTGTGAATTTGATGAAATAAAAGATAAGATAGAGATGATTTGTGATGAATACAAAGAAAAAATATATAGAGGACTCATTTGTAGTAGTAGCATCTACTAATAACAAAGAGATAAATCATGAGATAGGAATCTATTGCAATAAACATGGTAAATTAGTAAATGTTGTAGATGATAAAGAGCTTTCTAATTTTACTGTTCCATCATATGTTAAGCGAGGGAATTGCTATTAAGTATATCTACAGGTGGAAATAGCCCATCTTTATCGGCGAAAATAAAAAGAGAGCTAGAAAGAAAAATATGATGAATCATATGAAGAATATATAGAGCTTTTGGGACTAGCTAGAGCAAAAATAATAAAAAAGAAAATAAGGATATAAATGAAAGAAGGAAAAAATAAAAGCCTTAATCGATTTATCAGTAGATGAACTTAAAGAAAAAATTTAATTTATAAAATAAAATTAATTTATTGACAGAATATTAAAAGTTTTATATTATTTTATTATAATATGATTACTTACTAAAATGAAACATGTTAAATTCTATGAAGAAGATAGTAGCATAGGTAGAATTTATAGAGAGTCTGGGATGGTGGAAGCTGGGCAAAAAACCTATTGTGAAGAGAGCTTTGGAGAATGTTTTTTGAATTAAGTAGAAAAACAGGTAATCTTGCCTTAAAAGAGTAGAGTGGATAAGTTTCTTATCAATGAGAGTGGTAACGCGGTATATTCGTCTCTTGGTTTTTTAGCCGAGAGACTTTTTTAATATACAGAATTTATACGTATTACTTGAGTTAAGAAATTTTATTAATAAGAGTGGTACCGCGAATTTCGCCTCTTGAATTTATTTCAAGGGGCTTTTTGATAAAAATTAATAAAAGGGGATTGGAAAGAATATGAGCAAAGTCAAAGTAGGTATAATAGGGGCTACAGGTTATGTTGGTGTAGAATTAATAAGATTATTAAATTCTCACCCACAAGTAGAATTAACTGCAATAGGATCAAATTCCTTTGTAGATAAAAAAAAGTATTACAGAAGTTTATCCAAGTGTAGGTATAACAAATGATATGAAATGTATAAAAAATGAAGATGTAATAAAAGAATGTGATTTTATATTTACAGCTTTACCACATGGGGTTAGTGAAAAATTTGTACTGCAAGTAGTTAAAGAGGGGAAAAAAAGTTGTTGATTTGGGTGCAGATTTTAGATTAAAAGATGAGAAACTTTTTAATAAATGGTACAACGTATCATTTATAGATAAAAATTTACATGAGCAAGCTGTTTATGGTCTTTGTGAACATTATAAAGACGAAATAAAAAATGCACAAGTAATAGCTAATCCAGGATGTTATGTAACTAGTATATCATTACCTCTTATGCCATTATTAAAAGAAAAATTAATCAAAAAAGAAAATATAATAGCTGACTCAAAATCAGGAGTGACAGGTGCGGGCAGAGGACTTACATTACTTAGTCATTACCCAGAAATAAATGAAAATATGGTGCCTTATAAAATAGGAAATCACAGACGCACACCAGAAATAGAACAAAATTTAACTGATGCAGCAGGTGAACCAGTAGAAATAATATTTACACCAATTTTATCACCCATGAATCGAGGAATATTATCTACAATTTATTGTGATAAAGCTGAAGGCGTTACAATAGATACGATACAAAATGAACTAGAAAAATTCTATAGTGATAAACCATTTGTAGACATTTTACCACTTGGTCAAGTTGCAACAGTAAAACACGTCAGATTATCAAATAAATGTGCTATATCAATTCACGAAAATAAACCAAAGATAATCATATGTTCTGCTATAGACAACATGGTTAAAGGTTCAGCAGGGCAAGCAATACAAAATATGAACTTAATGCTTGGTTTTGATGAATGTGAAGGGTTAAGCACAATGGCAACAGCATTTTAAAGGGGGCGATAAATTTGATGGAAATTATTAAAGGTGGTGTGACAGCTGCAAAGGGATTTACTGCATCAGGAATGCATGTAGGTCTTAGAAGAAATGTAGAAAAAAAGGATATCGCACTTATATATTCGGATACTATGTGCAATGCAGCCGCGGTATTTACTCAAAATAAAATTAAAGCTAATCCAATCTATGTTACAAGTAAACACATCCAAGATGGCAATGCACAAGCGATAATAATCAATAGTGCAAATGCAAATACATTCAATGGCAAAGAAGGATTAGAACATGCTTTTAGAATGGCACAGTCAACAGCAGAAGTATTAAATTTAAATCCAGAAGATGTTTTGGTTGCATCAACAGGAGTTATAGGTGAACCATTAAAAATAGATTTGATAGAAGATAATATAGAAAAACTTGCTAGCCAGCTTAGTAAAAGGGGACATATGGCGGCGAGAGAAGGTATTATGACTACTGATATGATTAAAAAAGAAATAACGGTATCAATTGATATAGATGGAAAAAAAAAGTTGTTGTGGGAGGAATGGCAAAAGGTTCTGGAATGATACACCCAATATGGGAACTATTCTCGCATTTATAACATCAGACATAGACATAGAACAAAATCTATTACAAGATGCTCTAAGATATGCAACTAATAAAAGTTTTAATAGAATTAGTGTTGATGGCCAAACAAGTACAAATGATATGGCTATAGTTTTGGCTAATGGAAAAGCATGTAATGATAAAATTATCGAAAAAGATAGAAATTATGATACATTTTACAAGCCTTAGTCTATATATGCACAGAACTTGCAAAATTAGTAGCAAGAGATGGAGAAGGTGCTACTAAGCTAATCGAATGTGTTGTAGAAGGTGCTTTGACAGAAGAAATAGCTGCTAGATTATCAAAAGCTGTTATAACATCAACAATGGTGAAGGCAGCAGTATTCGGCTCTGATGCAAATTGGGGTAGAATTTTATGTGCTATAGGATGTGAGGGTGCTGAATTTGACCCAAATAAAATAGATATAATTTTGAGAGTAAAAAAGGCTATGTCGAGGTCTGTAAAGCTGGAACACCACTTCAATTTAGTGAAAAGAAAGCCAGAAGTATATTAGAAGATGATGAAATAACTATTATAGTAGATCTTCAGATGGGAGATAAAATGGCAAATGCATGGGGATGCGATTTAACATATGAGTATGTTAGAATTAATGGTAGTTATAGAAGTTAATATTTAAAAAATATAAGGTTGAAATGGGGGATAAATAATTATGGGATTTAACGATGATAAAGCAAAAATGTTGATAGAAATGCTTCCATATATAGAAAAGCATAGCGGAAAAACTATGGTAATAAAATATGGTGGCAATGCCATGAAAAATGAAAGACTAAAAGAATCAGTCATGGAAGATATAATTCTTATGAGTTATGTTGGTATTAATATAGTTGTTATACATGGCGGTGGACCAGAAATAACTAAGATGTTAGATAGATTAAAAATTCAAAGTGAATTTATAAATGGTTTAAGATATACAGATGAAGACACAATGGAAGTAGTCGAAATGGTTCTTGCAGGAAAGGTCAACAAGGAATTAGTTCTAAAAATAAATGAACGAGGGGGGAAAAGCCGTTGGCCTTTGTGGAATAGATGGAAATATGTTAATTTGTGAACCTACAAAAGAAGATTTAGGATATGTGGGCAAAATCGTTGAAGTAAACCCACAAATAATAAAAGATAATCTAGATGCAGGGTATATTTCTATGGTAGCTACAGTTGGGGCTGATAGAGAAGGAAATATATATAATATTAATGGAGATATAGCAGGTTCTGCAATAGCGGGTGCTCTAAAAGCAGAAAAATATATACTTTTAACAGATGTCCCAGGATTATTAGAAGAGCCATCAATGGATGAAAGTTTAATATCTCATGTATATAAAGAAGATTTACCGATATTATTTGAAAATGGGGTTATAACGGGTGGTATGATTCCAAAAATAAATAGTTGTATAGATGCTTTAAACCAAGGAGTTAAAAAGTTCATATATTAGATGGAAGAGTAAGACATTCAATTATAACTGAATTATTTACAGATGCAGGTGTAGGAACTTTAATTGATTAAGAAATATTAGTTTTGAAATTCTGGATTAAAGATGCAAAAGAATTATATTAGATAATAAATAATATATTGAAAGAGGGAATTTTAAATGGAATTAACACAAAATGTGAAAAATATACAAGAAAAATGGGATAAAATTTTATGCAGACATATGCTCAAATTCCAGTTGTAATAGATAAGGGGCAAGGTGCAACAGTAACAGATATAGATGGAAAAGAATATGTAGATTTTACGAGTGGGATAGGAGTTTCTTCTTTAGGATATGGTCATAAAGGATTGGTAGAGGCAATTCAGTACCAAGCTGCAAAATTATTACACAGCTCTAATATATTTTTTAATCAACCAAATGTAGAAGCTGGAGAAAAATTAGTTAAACTTAGCGGATATGATAAGGTATTTTTCTGTAATTCGGGAACAGAGGCTAACGAAGGTGCTATGAAGATAGCTAGAAAATATAGTGATATAAAATATGAAGGCGACAGAGGCACTATACTTAGTTTGAATAAATCTTTCCATGGTAGAACTATGGCATCATTGATGGCAACTGGTAAAGATGCTTATCATAAATATTTTTATCCATTACCAACTGGTTATAAATACGTAGAAAAAAAATGATATAGAGGCATTTAAAGAGGCATTAAAAGATGATACAATATGTGCATTTATTTTGAGGCTGTTCAAGGAGAAGGTGGAGTATACCCAATAGAAAAAGAATTTATAGAAGAAGCTGTGAAACTTTGCCAAGAAAAGGATATAGTTGTAATATGTGATGAGGTTCAGGCTGGAATGGGTAGAACAGGCAAATTATTTGGATTCCAAGAATTCGACATAAAACCAGACTTAATTACAATGGCAAAAGGATTAGCAGGTGGTATTCCTGTTGGAGCAATATTATCAAACGAAAAATTATCAAATGTTCTAGCTCCAGGTGACCATGGAACGACATTTGGTGGAAATGCATTAGCCATGTCTGCTGCAAATGTTGTTTTAGATGAATTAGCTAAACCAGAATTTTTAGATGATGTAGCTAAAAAAGGAAATTATATAATGGATACAATAAAATCATGGGGATTAGATAAAATTGTAGAAGTTAGAGGTAGAGGGCTAATGATAGGAATTGAAATCAAACAAAGTGCATCAGAAGTAGAAAAAATAGCTGCACAAAGGGATTATTGATATTAACAGCAGGAGAACATGTAGTAAGATTACTACCTCCACTTGTAATAACAATGGATGAAATAAATAAAGGGCTAGAAATATTAAAACAATGTTTATAATAGATTAAAAAATATTTTAAAAATAAAGGAAGATGTCTTTAATAATTGAATTTATTAGGGACATCTTTTGTATATTTATAAAATGTTCAAATTTACAGCTAGAAAACATTTTCAATGCTATAATGAAGTTAAAGTTATAATTTTAAGTCAACAAGGGGGATTTATATGAAATCTTGTAGTAAATGTAATTGTAAGATTGATTTATTAACTAGACTTAAAACATTGGGGAGTGAATGTGTACGTATCAAATGTGAATCATGCGGTACAGTATACGAGGTTGAATCAAAAGGTATAGTAAAAATAATTAATGCTTTATCATTTTTATGATTTTTATTTGATTTATTATTTCCTAAATTTTATGGAAATAGATTTGAAAATTAGGATTGGAATAGTATTTTTCTTGGCTGTAGTTTTCTATATATTTTGGAATGCTATAATGTCTTATTTCCTTGAATATAAAGTTATTTTTGAAGGATATAATATAAATAGAAAATCTACTAATAAAGAAGAAAGTATTACAACTATAAACAGAACTAGTCAAGCAAAACAAATTTTAAATGATATTTTAACTAAAAATGGATTTGATGAAAAAAATATAAAGCTAGATATTTTAATTGACTCATTTGAAGAATTTTTAAACAAAAATTTAATTGTTATGAAGATCAAATAATATATACGATAAGACCAAATGATTTAGTATATAGAGATTTGAGTTGTTGTACTTTGATACGTCAATTTCAAACAAGAAATGTTAGGGGAGAAATAAATTTAGAAAGAATATATATACAAGTTTATTATAATTCTAAAGATCTTATCGATAAGTTATATAATTTACATTTTAATTATACATCAGATAAATTTGATGAGTTTCTAGCAAATGTAAGGGATGAAAATTCTTATTGGGAAGTTTTAAAGTTATATGAACCTGTTAAATATGAAATAACAGAAGAAAAATTATTTTAAGGAGGGGATAAGATGGGAGAACTTTCAAAGCTACCCAATATAGGCAAGGTTATAGAAAGTCAATTAAATGAAGTTGGTATAAATACATATGAAGATTTAAAAGATTATGGTGTTGAAAAGCATGGTTAAAAAATTCAGTCTATAGATAAATCAGCATGTATTCACAGATTGATGGCTTTAGAAGGGGCTATATTGGGAATCAAAAAAATCTGAATTGCCTCAAATTAGAAAGGATGAGCTGAAGGAATTTTATAATAAATATAAGAAGTAATTTTGGGGAGTAAAAAAGGGGCAACTTGAAGATGATTAATATAAATCAATTACAGTATTTTGTAATTAGTGCAGAACAGGGTAGTTTAAGTAAAGCAGCAGAAGTTCTATATACAACCCAACCTCATGTCAGCAAAACAATAAAATCATTAGAAGGATATTTAGGAATGGAGCTTTTTTGAAAGAACACCAAGGGGTGTAATTCTTTCAAAAGATGGAGAAAGAATCTATGCATATGCAAAAATATATTAAAAAATGCTGAATTAATAGACCATTCAAAACAAAATAAAGGAGAATCTTTATTTTCGATAGCAACAAATCCAAGTAGCAAGATGTCAGAACTATTTTCACAATTTTATAATGACAAAAAAGATGAGAATATAAAATTTAAGTATATAAAGGGTGGAGTGGAGGATATTATAACAAATAGTGATCACGCTATGGTAAAACTTCTAAAGTTTTCAGAACTATGTAATATAGGCAGTTGCTGGTTTAGAGGGGAATATAAAGATAATTAAATAAAAATGATTCCTATTAAAGGATATGAGAATTATCTTGATTTTGGATATATAAAATGCAAAAAGCCAGGAGTTAAATAAATATGGAGAAGAGTTTATTAAATATGTAATGAATATTATAGATGATGGCATATGACTTAATAACACTTTGTTATTAGGTTATATGTCTTTTGTTATATCATGGATATAAATTTTTGATAATACTTCTTATTATGTTGTAATGATATTCTTTATCTAGAATAACATTAAATATAAAGGAGGTTTTGTATATGCAAGCAAAGTGTCAGGTTGATATGACTTATGGTGATATTCCAAAGCAATTATTTATGTTCACTATTCCAATTCTATTATCGCAAATCTTACAACAATTTTATAATATTGCAGATACTGCAATCATAGGTAGATATATAGTACAGATGCACTAGCAGCTATAGGCTCCACAGGTCTATTAATATCAGTTATAGTTAATTTTTTTATAGGGTTATCGACAGGAGTAAGTGCAGTTATAGCAAATCAGTTTGGTGCACATGAATATGAAAAACTTAAAAAAAGTATATCAACATTACTTGCAGTAAGCGTATTATTGGGAATAGTATTTACAATAGGAAGTCTTATATTTATGAAACCTATTATTAATATACTTCAAACACCTAAAGGTGTATATTCTTTGGCTATAGACTATCTAAAAATATGTTTCTTAGAATAACATTTCAACTTTTATATAATATCGGAACAGCAATACTAAGAGCTCTCGGCAATACAAAAAGACCCGCTATATTTCTTAATATTTTCATGCATATTAAATTTAATATTAGATATTTTATTTATAGTTTATTTTGGCTGGGGTGTAAAAGGGGCAGCAATAGCAACATTAATTTCGCAAATATTAGCTACACTTTTAGTTATGTATAAGATAATGTCTTTGGATGATAATTGTAAACTTAGTTTAAAACAAATCAAAATTTATAGAGGATATACAAAAGATATATTTTTAGTTGGACTACCAGCAGGATTACAGGCAATTTTATGAGCATTTCATCTTTAATTATTCAATCTAGTATAAATTCGTTTGGTGCAGAGGCTATGGCTGGTATGACTATCTTTGCGAAGGTGGAAGGATTTTTATATTTTCCACTTTTCTCACTTGGGCTAGCTGTAACTGGATTTGTTGGACAGAACTTTGGGGCAAAGGAATATGAAAGAGTAAAGGAAGGAATAAATATAAGTCTGAAGATAAGCGTTTATACTTCTCTTATTTTTATAATTATTTTAAATATATTTGCACCATATATTTTAAGATTGTTCACAAATGATGCAGCAGTTATAAAAGTTGGGCTTGAAAGTATAAGGATTGTATTTCCTTCATATGTTTTATATGCTATGAATCAAATCTATATTGGAAGTTTAAGAGGGATAGAAAAAACATTTGAACCAATGCTCATATCGTTATTTGCTCATTGTATTTTTAGAGTAATATGGTGCTTTGTTTTATTACAATACTTCCACGATATGAAAGTTATTTATAGTAGTTACTCTGTCAGTATAGTCTTAATGTTTGTTCTATATTATACATCTTATAAAAAGAAATATCTATAAGAAATATTTTAATAAAAAAGAAGTAATAGATGTAAATTAAATATTATTAAACATTATGGAAAACAGTAGAATAATTAAAAAATAATAGGTATAAAGCGAGGAAAATAAATCATGCTTTATATCTATTATTTTTTTTTACTTATAACTTCAAGTTAAATAAGCGAAAAAATATATCTAAAACAAAATGATTATATCTAAATTCAACTTTATATAAAACAAAAAAAGTAAGATATTAAAAAATAAAAATGAAATAATTTTTAAAAATTGCATAATTCTGAAAACTTAACTATAATAAAGATTATATCATATACAGATGTCGACTGAGAAAAACTTTATTTGAAAGAAATGTATTCAATATACTTAAGGGGAATTGAGATGAAGGGAAAACAAACTATACAGAATGTTGGATTACCAGAAAAGCAAGGCCTGTATGATCCAAAGTTTGAAAAAGATAATTGTGGTATAGGTTTTATTGCAAATATAAAGGGAGAAAAGTCACATGAAATAGTAGAAAAGGGACTATTAATTTTAAAAAATTTATCTCATAGAGGGCAACTGGATGTGATGAAACTACTGGAGATGGAGCCGGTATAATGATTCAAATACCGCATGAATTTTTAAAAAAGAAATGTAGGGAAAATAAAATTGATTTACCACAAGAGGGAAAATATGCAGTAGGTATGGTATTTTTACCTCGTGAATCTGATGAAGATTTAGAATGTGAAGGTATTTTTTTGAAACAATTTTGAGAAAAGAAAAAATTAAAACTTTTAGGCTGGAGAGATGTTGAGGTTGACCGAAATGCAATTGGAGAGATCATAAAAGGTAGTGAACCTTTAATAAAACAAGTATTTATAGATAAGGAAGATTATACGACTGAAGAATTTGAGAGAAAATTATTCATAGTTAGAAAAAAAGAACTGAGAAAGAAGTTAGAAACTCTAAAATGCCATAATAAAGGATATTTTTATATACCGAGTTTATCTAGCAGAACAATAATTTATAAAGGATTACTTTTGGCTAGACAGATAGGAAGTTTTTATAAAGATTTAGAAGATAAAGATTTTAAGTCAGCATTAGCTTTAATACATCAACGTTATTCAACAAATACATTTCCTACTTTGGGATTTGGCACAGCCTTTTTAGATATTTGGCTCATAATGGTGAGATAAACACTATTATGGGAAATAGAAATTGGATGAATGCTAGAGAAGGTGTACTAAAATCAGATAAATTTAAAGATGGTTTAGAAGAATTGTTCCCAATTTTAACGCCAAATTGCTCAGATTCTGCAACATTAGATAATGCATTTGAGCTTTTGATATCAACAGGAAAATCTTTGACTGAGGCAATGACTATGCTCATTCCACAAGCATGGAATAACAATGAATTAATGGACAAAAAGAAAAGGCATATTATAACTACCATGCTACGATAATGGAACCATGGGATGGACCAGCAGCAATAGCTTTTACAAATGGGGTACAATTAGGAGCAATGTTAGATAGAAATGGACTTAGACCATCAAGATATACAATAACGAAAGATGGATTTGTTATATTAGCATCAGAAACTGGTGTATTAGAAACAGAACCATCAAACGTTGAATATAGTGGTCGCTTAGAGCCAGGTAAAATATTTATGCTTGATTTGGAACAAGGAAGAATAATTCCAGATGATGAAATTAAAAAAGGATTATTTGAATCATATGATTATGAGGATTGGCTTAAACGCAATAAAATAACTATGGATATGATTGCAAAACCATCATATCTACCAAAAGGTGATGAGGATACTTTATTACAAAGACAGCAAGCATTTGGATACACTTATGAAGATATAAAAATAGTTTTAGCACAAATGGCTAAGGATGGAAGTGAACCACAAGGTTCTATGGGAGATGATACACCTCTTGCGGTTTTATCAAAAAGACCACAACTACTTTATAACTACTTTAAACAATTATTCGCACAAGTGACAAATCCACCAATAGACCCAATAAGAGAAGAATCTATAATGAGTTTAGTTACAATTGTTGGGCAAAAAGCAAACTTACTCGATAATGATAAAAAAAGATTATAAATTTATACAATTAGATAGTCCAATATTGTCTGATGTAGATTTAGAAAAAATAAGCAAGATAAACAACCAAAGCTTAAGAGCTGTAAAAATACCAATGCTATTTAGATCACCTGGTACAGGTAAAGATTTGGTCGAGGCATTAGATTTATTATGTCAAAGGGCAAAAGACGCAATAATAGAAGGATATAATGTAATAATTTTATCAGACAGAAATATAAACAAACAACAAGCACCTATCCCAGCATTATTAGCAACTAGTGCTTTACAACATTATCTAATAAAAAATAAGCTGAGAACTAATGTAAATATAATTTTGGAAACTGGAGAAGCCAAAGAAGTTATGCATTTTGCATTATTAATAGGATATGGTGCTACAGCAATCAACCCTTACCTAGCTTATGAAACTATAGAACAACTAGCAAAGAAAAGAATTATACGTTGGTCATAAATCATCAGAACAATTAAAAGAAAATTATAATAAAGCTATTTGTCATGGATTATTAAAGATAATATCAAAGATGGGAATATCTACAATCCAAAGTTATAGAAGTGCACAAATATTTGAATGTATTGGCATTAATAGTGATGTTGTAAATAAATATTTTACAGGAACACCAACAAGGATTGAAGGAATAGGACTTGATATAATTGCAAAAGAAACTTTGACAAGACACAATATTGCCTATAATAAACTTAGAAATCCAATAGATACATTAGAACTTGGTGGAAAATATAATTATAGAAGAAATGAAGAAAAACATATGTTTAATCCTTATACAATAACTACCTTACAAAAAGTGTTAGAGAAAATAATTATAAATTATTCAAGAATTTTTCTAAAGCGATAGATGACCAAGCTGAAGAATTATGTACTATTCGTGGATTGCTTAAATTTAAGGAATCAGAAAGTATATCAATAGATGAAGTTGAACCAGTATCAGAAATTGTTAAGCGATTTGTAAGTGGAGCAATGAGTTTTGGTTCACTTAGTAAAGAAGCTCATGAAACACTAGCAACAGCAATGAATACATTAGGTGGACGTTCAAATACTGGTGAAGGTGGGGAGGATTCTAACAGATTTAAAACTATAACTATGAGTGCAACAAAACAAGTTGCATCAGGACGATTTGGTGTTACAACAGAGTACTTAGTAAATGCTAAAGAAATACAGATAAAATGGCTCAAGGTGCAAAACCTGGAGAAGGTGGTAGACTTCCAGGTAAAAAGTAAATGAGAAAATAGGAAAGTACGCCATGCAATACCCGGAATAGATTTAATATCACCACCGACACATCATGATATATATTCAATAGAAGATTTGGAACAGTTAATTCATGATTTGAAAAGTGTAAACCCACAAGCTAATATATCAGTAAAATTAGTCTCAGAAGTTGGTGTTGGAACAGTTGCAGCAGGTGTTGCAAAGGCAAAAGCAGATATCATATTAATATCAGGATACGATGGGGGAACAGGTGCAGCTCCTTATACATCAATCAAATGTACAGGTGGCCCATGGGAATTAGGGCTTTCAGAAGCCCACCAAGTACTTCTTATGAATAACTTGAGAAGTAGGGTAACATTACAAACAGATGGACAAATGAGAACAGGTAAAGATGTTGTAGTTGCAGCACTTTTAGGTGCTGAAGAATTCGGATTTGCAACAACACCACTTGTAGTTATGGGATGTATGATGATGAGAAAATGTCACTCAAATACATGTCCAATGGGAGTTGCAACACAAAATCCAGAATTAAGAAAAAAATTTAAAGGTAAGGTAGAACATCTTATAAATTATTTTACATTCGTTGCGACAGAGGTAAGAGAAATCATGGCACAGCTTGGATTTAGAACTATGCATGAAATGATAGGTAGGGTCGATAAATTAGAAATAAATGAGCTTTTAACAAACGAGAAAAACTAAAAATCTAGATTTTTTCTTCAATACTTTATAGACCTAATCTACCAGAGAGAATAGTTGGTAGAAAGATAATGGAGCAAGACCATGGAATAGATAGTGCATATGATTTAAAATTAATTGAATTTGCTAAAGTCAGTTTAGAAAATAAAACTAAAGTAACTGGTGATTTTAAAATAAAAAACATAAATCGTACAGTTGGAACTATGTTGAGTGGCGAAATCGCAAAAATGCTATGGAGCAGAGGGGTTACCTGACGATACAATAACTTTAAACTTAACTGGAAGTACAGGTCAGAGTTTTATGGCTTTTGGAATGAAAGGAATAACAATTAATTTGACAGGTGAATGCAATGATTATGTTGGAAAAGGGACTTTCAGGAGCTAAGATAAAAGTTAAACTTCCTAAAGAATGTACTGTAAAATCAGATAAAAATATAATTGTAGGCAATACAGTTTTATATGGAGCAACTAGTGGTGAATTTTATGCTAACGGAAAAGCAGGTGAAAGATTTGCAGTTAGAAATTTGGTGCAACAGCAGTTGTAGAAGGCGTAGGAGATCATGGATGTGAATATATGACAGGAGGAACAGTAGTTATATTAGGAGATATAGGTAGAAACTTTGCCGCTGGTATGAGTGGAGGAAAAGTGTTCGTATATGATCCAAAGCATTCACTAAATACAAAAATTAAATCCAGGAGTACTAGACACTTCAGATATTGAAAACATAATAGATACTGAGGATGAAGAATTACTAAAATATTTAATTGAAAGACATTTTGAATATACTCAAAGTAAAAAATCAAAAATGATACTCGATAATTGGAATAAAGAAAAATTAAATATTTTAAGAGTTATACCTAAAGTATATAAAAAATTAATAAGTGAATATCAAGTAGTATAAGGAGGGCAAATATGGGAAAAGAAACTGGTTTTATAGAGTATGAACGTGAGAATCAGACTAAACGTCCAGTAAAGGAGCGTATAAAAGACTTTAATCAGATATATATACCAATGAATTATGAAAAATAAGAATACAGGCAGCTAGATGCATGGACTGTGGAGTACCATTTTGCACATCTGAATATGGATGTCCACTTGGAAATGCTGCACCAGAAATTAATGATTTAGTATATAGAGGACAATGGAAAGAGGCACTAGATAGATTACTTCAAACAAATAATTTCCTGAATTTACAGGGACTGTCTGTCCAGGTTTATGTGAAAAGGCATGTGTGTTAGGAGCTATAAAAGAGCCTGTTGGATGCAAAAATATGGAGCTTAGTATAATTAATAAAGCTTTTTGAAGAAGGGTGGATAACTGCAAAACCACCACTAATAAGAATAGGAAAAAAGTGTTGCGATAATTGGTTCTGGGTCCTGCAGGTCTTGCCTGTGCAGACCAATTAAACAAAGCAGGATATGATGTAACTGTATTTGAAAGAGATGATGTTATAGGTGGACTCTTAGTATATGGAATTCCAGACTTTAAGCTAGAAAAAATGGGTTGTAGATAGAAGGATTGATTTATTAAAACAAGAGGAATAAAGTTTAAAAACAAATATATGGGTAGGAAGAGACTATCCAGCTAGAATATTAAAAAGAGTACGATATAATTGTTTTAACTGGTGGAGCAACTCAAGCAAGAGATTTACCTATACCGGGACGTTCTTTAAAAGGTCTTCATTTTGCTGTTGATTATTTAAAACAACAAAATAAGAGAAATCGAGGACTAGACGTTGATGAGGAAGAAATTATAGCTACTGACAAGAACGTAATTGTAATTGGTGGTGGAGATACAGCTAATGACTGTGTTGGAACAGCGATAAGACAAGGGGCGAAAAATGTATATCAACTCCAAAGATCATCAGAGAGCGAAAGGGACTTAAAAGGTGCTAGTTTCTGGGGAAAAATTTATGCAATGACTAAGAATCCAGTATTTGAAGAAGGTGGAATAAGGGAGTATTCTGTAAAACCTACAGCATTTAGTGGCGAAGGAGGAATAGTTCATAAACTACATGCAGTTAAATTAGATGAAAATAGAAAAGAAATACCTGATTCAGATTTCGAAATTGAATGTGATTTAGCATTATTTGCATTAGGATTTTTACATCCAGAACATGAGACTTTATTACATGATTTAGGTGTAGAACTTGATGAAAGAGGTAATGTAGCTACTGATAAATTTAGAAGAACTTCTGTTAAAGGTATATACGCAGCAGGTGATATGAGAAGTGGTCAATCATTAGTATGCAAATCAATTGCTGATGGAAGAAAAGTAGCAAAAACAATTGATTTAGATATTATGGGGCAAACAAATTTAAGATAAATTAAAAAATGCTATGAGTGATTCTTATTACTTATAGCATTTTTTGTATGCTTTTAAAACCCCAAAATTCATAAAAATCTAATATAATTATAATATGATTAGAAATAAAGTATTTCTTTATACAGGGAGGATAAAATATGAGAGATTTCATTATTTCAACGGATTCTACAGCAGATTTACCAACAAAATACTTAGAAGAAAATAATATAGTAGTGCATCCTCTATATTATATAGTAGACAGAAAAAGAATATATCCCAGGCGTAGATGATATGCCGGTGAAGGATTTTTATCAAGCATTAAGAGATGGCAAAATGCCTACAACAAGTGCATCAAATCCAATAAATATAATTTCTAGATTTCAAAAGGAAATAAATGAAGAACATGATATACTTCACCTAAGTTTTTCATCTGGTTTAAGTTCTAGCTATAATAATGCACAAATGTGTGCAGAAAAAATAATGGAAGAGGAGCCAGAATCTAAGATAATAGTAGTTGATACACTATCAGGTACAGTTGGTCAGGAATATTACTTATGCATGCTGTAGATATGAAAAAACAAGGAAAAACTATAGAAGAAATTGCTAAGTGGTTAAATGATAATAAAAAGCATGTAATACATGAATTTACAGTTTCTGATTTAAATCATTTATATCGAGGGGGACGACTTTCAAAAGCGAGTGCAGTTTTAGGAACAATGCTAAATATACAACCTATACTGCATATGGATGATAAAGGTGGATTAGCAGCTATAGGAAAGGTTAGAGGACGAAAAAAGCACTACATACATTAGTTGATAATATAGAAAAAAAAATCAGATGTAACAAATTTAAAACAGGTATTTATATCTCATGGAGATTGCATTGAAGATGCCGAATATGTAGCAGAAAAAATAAAACAAAAATATGGGTAGATGATTTTCTAATATCAGATATATGTCCAACTATAGGAGCTCATACAGCACAAGGGGCAGTAGTTGTGGCTTATTTAGGAAATAATAGAAAGAATAAAAAAAAGAAGATAGCAAATATTTTTGTTATCTTCTTTTTAAATTTGAAAAAATTATATTTTTAGTTTAGTAATTTCTTTAATTCATCTACACGACTTTGAGAACCAACAGCAACCATATTATTTATAAATATAACATCTTTAATTTCATGTTCTTTTATAAAATCATTAAGATTACCATTAAAATATCTTGGGTCTATTACATAAACCTCTGAATAATTTTGAGTTAATAAAGGAGCAAATGCATTACCATAAGATTCTTTTATAACAACAACCTTTTTTACTACTATCAACATCAGGATTTTTTGATTATAGTAAGAGGATTATCACCATGAAGGAATGTACCATATGCATTTGAACCAGTAGAATAATCTGAGTAAGGAGACGCCTCAAAGCTCTTTGTCAATGAACTATTTTCGTAAATTGTTGCAGTTAAATCTCCTCCAACAGGTCTATATTCAACAACATCTGGGTTATCAGCTAATTTTTGGTCTTTAGAAGCAGAGTAGTAAGTACCTAAGAATCCTTCAACTTTTTCAAAGGATAATCTTTAACTTAAATGGTTTTAAGTCAGCTGCTTCACAATATTTAGTATAAGCATAATATGCACCAAGTTGTGTCCAGTGATGATCCGATTTAAAGTAGATATATTCTGTTTTATGTTTTTTAGAATAGAATAAGCATCTACTGGAGTTACATTATTACCTATTTTGCTATTAACTAAGTCAATTGCTGGTTTTTCTTTTGCAGATAAGTTTTGATACTTAGATGGTAATGCAAACTCAACATGTGTAGGAACTAAAATATTATACACATTTGCACCTTTTAAAGTATCACCAAATTTCTTAATTGTTTCTGCGTAATCATTGATAGTCGGTTCATTAAATCCGTACGCTTCACAAAACTATGTTGTCGATACTTAATAAAGTACCGATTTGTTCAACATTTTTATACATATCTTTGTCTGAATCACTATCATCATCTTTAGCAGTTGCACTTTGGTTAGTAGCATTATTAGATACAACTGTCATTTTTATTTCACTTTCAACTCCTTTAAGACCGTCTATAGAATCTGATAAAGCAAGGAATTGATCTCTATGTACAAAGTTATCTTTGTAAAATTCATCTATTTTTGAGAAGTATGTACCGCTAAGTAAATCTTCTGATGTCATTTCTGATATCTTAGGGAAAACTTTGCTAGTTTTCTTTTTTCTTGTTGAGATACACCACCATTAGTTGTAAAGAACATAGATACAAAGAAGAACATCATAATTAAGCCGCACACACCAATATTTAGATAATCACTAAGTTTTGGTTTTCTTGTAGTGTTACTATTTTTTAAATTATCATATTTTTTTTGCTGTATTATTCATGTTATACCCCCTAGAATCTATAATATAAGAATGGATTATAGCTTTCTCCAACTAACATAGATATTATACAGAATATTAATGATACATTAAAAATGATTTGTACAAAATCTAAATTACCATTTACTACTTTATTGTCATTTAACTTCTGGAATAACATTTTGGAACAGGAGTAGATGCAATTATGCAAAGAACTACAAATGTTACATTACTCATAAATGTTATCGGAAGTGTATCAGAGTAAAGTGGGTTATTATTTAAACCTACTAATGCTTTTAAGAAAGTTCCAAGACTATTTAAGTCGACATAGTAGAATATTGCCCAACCTACCATTATTACAATCATTGCAAAGAACCATTGAATAACTTGTGGTAATTTTTTTGTAAATTTGAAGAATACTTTTTTCTCTAAGTAAATTATTGTACCAAAGTATAATCCCCATATTATAAAGTTCCAACTAGCTCCATGCCAGAACCCTGTTAAGAACCAAACAACAAATATATTTAATAATTGTCTTTTTACGGTTACCCCCAAGAGGTATATATACATAATCTCTGAAGAATGAACCTAAAGACATATGCCATCTTCTCCAAAATTCAGTAGCAGATTTTGATATGTATGGATAATTGAAGTTTTCACAGTATGTAAATCCAAATATTTTACCAAGACCAATCGCCATATCTGAATATCCTGAGAAGTCAAAGTATATTTGAATAGTGTACATGAAAAGTCCGAACCAAGCATCTAATACACCCATTGAAGCTAACTTGCCGTCCAAGAAAGTTGAAACTAATGTAGCAGCTGTATTAGCTATTATAACTTTTTAGCTAAACCTACTATAAATCTGTTTATACCTTGAGATATATTTACAATACTAACTTCCCTATGATCAATTTCTCTTTCTATATCGATATATCTAACAATAGGCCCCGCAATTAATTGTGGATATAAAGATACATACATTAAGAATTTTGCAAAACTCTTTTTGAGAATCAACTCTATTACAATACACATCTATAACATAAGATACTATTTGGAATTTATAGAATGAGATTCCTATTGGTAAAGAGATTTGAGGGACAGGTAAATTTAAATGAAGTAAGTAATTGATATTGCTTACGAAGAAACCTGCATATTTAAATATCCCTAATAAACCAAGATTAATTATTAATGAAATAATCAAATATAATTTTTTTCTGCTGTTTAGTCTCGCTTTTATCTATTGAAATAGCAAAGATATAACCTATAAATGAACTAAATATCAATAAAGCTACACATATAGGTTCTCCCCAAGCATAGAATAACAGTGAAAAACTATAAGTATAATATTTTTTTTTTTAAATTTCTAGATAGAAAATAACATATTATGTTTGCTGGTAAAAAAGCAAACATAAATAATAAATTTGAAAATACTATTTTAATCACCCTCCCAATTTATAAAATACTTTAATTGCCTTATTAGGCAATATATACCAGCATATTATAACATAAGTTGAGGTTTTACGACAGAGTTTTATGTCTTATTTTACCATTAGTTGCAGTGAGGAAAAGTCTATAAAAATAATGAAATTTCAACATTATTAGATGTGGATTGAGGAAAATGATGAATAAGATATGTTAAAAAAATATAACATTAGCTATTTTTATAACGGAATACATAAGTGATAGGTGATATAATTTACAATATATGGTTATAAAACTCGATATATTATAATTACAGATGAATTTGGTAATTATACAAAATAATATAAAAATAAGTAAATAGGGGAAAGTAAAAGGAGAAACAGATGGATATATTAGAAAATTTAAGGGAACAAGACATAAGAGAATCATTAATAAAAGATATTGAATATTTTAGAAAAGAATATGATGTAAAAGATGAATTAAAAGAGAGGGTTACAAAAATCACCAGCATTTTTTCATAGGAAAAGATATCTTAGAGATGTGCATAACAGGGATTTTGGAAGAGGAAAATATATTATTATCAGGGCCAAAGGCAACCGGTAAAATTTATTATCTGATAATCTATCAGAGATATTTTGAAGACCACAATGGAATACTTCATTTCATATAAATACAGATAGTGCATCTTTAATAGGTACAGATACTTTATAGATAATGAAGTTAAACTTAGACGTGGGTCAGTATATGAATGTGCAGTGAATGGAGGGTTTGGAATATTTGATGAGATAAATATGGCTAAAAAATGATGCAATTGTAGTACTTCACTCAGCACTTGATTATAGAAGAGTTATAGATGTTCCAGGATATGAAAGAATAAATCTACACCCAGCAACTCGATTTATAGGAACAATGAATTATGAATATGCTGGAACAAAAGAGTTAAATGAAGCATTAGTTTCAAGATTTTTAGTAATTGATATGCCGGCAGTAGACGAAGAAAAATTAAAATGATATTAAAAAGAGAATTCCCTAGTGTAGATGATGAAAAACTATATCAATTTATAGGAATATTCTTAGATTTACAATTAAAATCACAAAATGGAGAAATATCAACAAAAGCAATAGATTTAAGAGGAATAATAGGTGCATTAAAAACTATAAAAAGAGGACTAAAACCGACTCTAGCAATTAATATGGGGGATTACAGGAAAGACTTTTTGATATTTATGAAAAGGAAATGGTATCAGACATTATAAGAACTAGAATTCCAGAAGGATGGGAAAGTCATGATATATTCCCAAATGATTAGTTTATGCAGATTGAAAATGCTTAAATATTAATTAAAAGGGTGATGAATATGACAAATAGTTTAAAATGGATATTTAATGAATATGAGTTTGATAATAGGGTTAATAATTTAGCTTGGACAGTCGCAGGAAAGTATGATGAAGATATTGATATATCAGAAAAAGATTATACTTCAAAAGATGCATCTATGTATTATGCGATAATTGCAGGCGCAATGAGAAAATATATAGATTGGGAGACTGTTAAGAAATACTTAGTTAATAGAATGAAATCTGGATATAACAAAGACATCTTATGTACAATTATTCAAATAGTATTAAATGATATTGTAGAGAAAAAGTTATAGAAGAAAGACCAGGAGTAATTGATATTAGAAATAAAGCGTATGATGACATCTTAAAAAGTTATTCCAAAATACATAAAGAAGATATTTTAAAATTATTAAAATATACATATGTCCTTCAACGAATGGATAGACATCCAGTTATGGATAGATTAGTTAGAAAAATACTTAGAGAAATTAATAATATTGATGTACATGGAGATATAATGGAAATCTTGAAAAGGTAGATGAAATATATCTCACATATTTTCAATATATACTAGATAGCCAAAATCAAAATGTAGAATTTGTAGAAGATAATATAAAAAATGTAGAAGTAGATTTTGATACATTTGCAGATTTTATGTTAGAAGAATTATATGATGACCAAGAGGTAGAAAATGTTGAAACAGAGATTAATAACTTTACTGGCGGTATGTTGGTAGATGGTTTAGGCGACGAAAAGAAGATATAAATTTAGAATCTACACCACATAGAGTATTATATGTAAATGAAGAAATGCTAAATAAGATATATAAAAGAGTAGAATACTATTATGGAAAATCATACTTAAATGAAGGCGATAGAAGAAAAATAGAATCTAGAAATTGTAGAAATGTTCATGAAGGATGCAGACTTCATTTTACTGATGGAGTTTTGAGATCACATTGTGAAAATGCGTTCCAATTAAAATATGTAACTAGACAAAAGGATAATAACTTATTTGAATTTCAATATAAAATGAAGGTCTATAGAAGACAAATAAATAAGCTTAGAGAATGTTTTTCTAGATTATTAATAGAAGAAAGTTCGTCTGATAGACTTTATTCTGATTGCGGAACAATATATGCAAATAAAGCGTGGAGAATAGGACGAAGTAGTAATAACAAGATATTTTATAAAGATGTAGACAATGGAAAAGGAAGATATGTTATAGATATACTACTCGATTCAAGTGGTTCACAAACATCAAAACAATTTATGGTTGCGATACAAGCATATATATTATCTGCTGCACTTACACTCGCTGGGATTCCAAACAGAGTTATGGGGTTTCAAAGTTTTCTTGATTATACAATATTAAAACGTTTTAGGGATTACAATGACAATGTAAGAAAATGTGAAGATATATTTGAATATTACTGTTCTGGTAACAATAGAGATGGTCTTGCAATAAAGGCTACTTGTGATGGTTTATTAGAACGCGAAGAAGAAAACAAAATTCTAATTGTACTTAGTGACGGTAAACCAAACGATGTAAAAATAGGTAAAGACAGTTCAAGAAGTATAAGAGGAGAAATGTCTTATAAAGGTATAGTAGAATTAAAGATACTGCTATGGAAGTTAGAAAAGCTAGAAAAGAGGAATAATGGTATTAGGAGTTTTCACAGGAAAAGAAATTGACCTAGAGGCAGAAAAAAGAAAATCTATGGAAAAGACTTTATTTATATAAAAGATATACAGAGATTTTCAGATATTGTATCTACCTATTTGAAAAAGGTAATAATTAACTAGATAACTAAACGGAATTAATAAATTAAAAAAGACTTTATAAGCTATATCAAAAAATATAAAATCGTAATTAGAATTAAAAAACAACATATTATATAGTTAAACTTACATAATCATTAATTACAATGTAATATTAATTTAAAATATAAAAAGATTATAGACTATAACAAATTGGAATTGTGAAAACCATCACATTTTGTCTGTTTATGCTATACTTTAAATATATTCTCAAGATGGAATATGTTGGTATTAAAATTAAAATTTTTAGGTTCTACATTAGATTAATAGGGAAAGAGGTGTAAATCCTCTACAGCCCCCGCTACTGTAATGTTGACGATTCCCTCAGTTACCACTGTGATCTAAAATCATGGGAAGGGAGGGATAGAATGAGACTAAGTCAGGAAACCTGCCTAATAAATAAAAAGAATTTCTCCGGGGTTGAGATAATATCTTAATTAAGGAATAATTTTAAACTTATTTAAGGATATTGCCTAACTCAGAGTAGTTAGGTTTTTATTTTTAGAATTATTATTTAAATAATGGGAGTTATAGACAAAATTTATTATCATAAATAAGATATTATCAGTTCTTAATAC
>VOFB01002066.1_pt1 | contig 25772 bp, 49 predicted proteins | sample 5384141 | NCBI WGS metagenome assembly VOFB01 (sample SAMN12384721, study PRJNA508395) | human gut metagenome | isolation source: healthy gut A | host: Homo sapiens | reverse complement strand
GAGCTTTCTTCGGACATTGACGGCGTTTTCTGGTCGATTACCGAACTGACTGAATGCAGTCAACAGTGACGAAAATCATGATTGCCACCAGACGCGGCAACGGCATCGTCCATCCGGGTGATAAGCTGTGGCACGCGTCATCCCGCTCGTGATCGAGGGAGGAGAAGCTGCGGCAGGCTGAGCAGGCGGCAGGCGGCACGCCGATTCATGGAGAGATCGCCCGTTTACGCTGAAACAGCAGCCGTTGTCACTACCGGCCCAACGGGTCGCAAGGGCCGTATTCCGGACAGCTTTCGCCGGTTGTAGAACGAAAGCTGGCTGCACTCGGCATCAGAATGACCGAGCACGTTCTGGTCGAGGACGGCATAGGAGCGTTGCGGCGTATCAGGCAGATGAAAAACAAGCCGGTCGATATGATCCCTGTGCACGGGCGGCATGAGCGTCGATCCGGACGATTCCACGCCGGGTGCGATCAAACAGAGCAGCGCGGATATCGTCACCTACGGCGCGCCGGTGCTCCCCGGGCGCCCATGTTCGCTGGGCTACTACACGGACGGCCGTCCGGTGATAGGTCTGCCGGGTAAATCGCCTACGCCAAGGCCACCATTTTTGATCTGGTTCTGCCGCGCATCGCGGCAGGGCGTGCAACTGACCAGGCGCGATTTTGTTGCGCGCTCGGGAGAAGGCGGTCTGTGTCTCGGCTGTGAGTCTGCACCTATCCGCACTGCGGCTTCGGAGGTGTGTGATATGTCGTGTTCCGTAGGGGGCGAACGGTGTTCGCCCACTGACCCATAAAGTTATTACAGTCGGTGACCGGTCGTTCCGCGGTGAGGCGCGAGGATTTGAGCGGCCTGCCGTTAAGTCTGCTCGAGCGGGCAGGCTGCGCGGTCGGTGCGGTCGAGGTGCTGCCGGATGAGCAGCCGCCGCGTATCGAGTCTGCGCTCATCCATGCCGCCGACGAGGGAGAAGCTCGCACTCATCACGTCACCACCGGCGGCACCGGCATGTACGCGATGTAACGCCGGAGGCGACCATCAAGATGCGAAAAGCTTGTGCCGGGTATCCCGGAGGCCAGCCGCGAAGCAGCGTCCATGCAGATTACGCCGAGGCGTGTCTGTCGCGCGCGGCAGCAGGCATTCGCGGCATGAGCCTGATCATCAATCTGCCGGGAAGTCCCAAGGGCGCGTGCGGCAATCTGCAAGCCGTGCTCCAAACCCATTGAGCATGGGATTTATATCCTGCAGGGCGGGAAAGAGTAATGGAGAATTGAAAATGGAGGATGGAGAATGAAATGTCAGATTTCAGTCTCTGCTCGAATAAAAACACCCAGAACCTGAGGGTTCTAAAGGGGTGTTGAGGCTGTCGAAAACTCTGTTTTCGAGGCAGCCTCTCAATGAAAACACGCTTTCAATCGAATCTGATGAAAGCCGCGCCCTACGGGCAATTTTCGCCCCTTGTATAATTCCAGTACGCTTGAGATTGTAATTTAACAATGCAAATTCTATTTTAACAAATGCTGCCACACAAAGAAACTTTAAGGATACTTGCTTTCGACAGACTGACACCCCGAACCTGTGGTTCAGGGGTATTTGATTGGGTTCAATTTCAAAAGAAAACGGTCAACTTCTGTGTTAATTTTCCATTCTCAATTCTCCATTCCCTCAATTTTTAGATTTACTCCAAATAAATCAGAAAACTCCTGTTTTTGGTAACATACCAACGATCTTCGCCTCCGGCACGCTCTGCTGCAGTTCATCCCAGACAGCCTTGCGCGTCCTGCTCCGGCAGGGCAAACAGCAAACCCCGCTGGTCTGCGGGTCGTAAAACAAATCCTGCAGGGTTCTCGAAGCCCACCCTTGACACATACGCCGGCCTCCGCATACTGCCGGTTGCAGTACGCGCCTGCCGGAATCAGTCCCATCTCTGCCAGCGGGTGCGCTTCTGCATGATAGGGTACGTCGTCTGCGCGCGAAGGTGCGGAAACGCCGCTGCCCTGTGCCATCTCAAAGCTGTGGCCGAGCAATGAAAACCGGTGACATCCGTGCAGCTGTGCACCAGATATTGCACCATAACATCACGCGCGGCCTTGTTGAGCGCAGCCATCTGGCGGTAGATGCGGTCAAGCACGGACTTTTTCGACCAGATCGCTTTTGCTGTGGTCAGCACGCCAACGCCGAGCAGCTTGGTCAAAATCAGCACGTCCCCGGCTTTGCGCCGCTGTTGGTGAAGCACCTTTTTTTCGGATGCACGAAGCGAAACCGCCAGTCCGTAAGATCGGCTCCCGGCACCCTGAATGGTGTGACCGCCCGTGATGATCGCGCCGGCACTCGTAGGCCTTGTCGTAGCCGCCGCGCGGTTTCCCTGCACCGCATGATCGTCCATGCTCTGCGCCAGACACATGATGTTGAGCGCGAGCTTGGGCTCACCGCCCATGGCGTACCGTCGCTGAGCGCGTTGGCAGCCGCAATCTGTCCGGCACAGGAACGGATCGTCCACGATGGGCGGGAAGAAGTCGGTCGTCTGCACGAGCGCGGTGTTCTCGTCGAGCACATACGCTTGCGTCATCGCTCTTGTCATAGCCGACGATCAGACGCGGGTCGGTATGCGTGCGAAAGCCTTCAAGCAGGTGTACGAGCGTTCCGGCACCGACTTTTTTGCGCCGCAACCGGCGCAGCCCAACCTGCAAGTTTGGTCAGCTTTACTTCGGTCTCCATCGAAAAAAATCTCTCCGTTTCCGTGATTTACTCTTCTTATTGTACCAAAATCCGTGCAGATTAGCAACCTTCATTCGCCTTGCATAGACTGGATGGGAGGGGATGCCATGGCGACCGTCAGCCTTTGCATGATCGTACGCAATGAGGAGAAGGTGCTCACGCGATGTCTGGACAGCGTGCGCGGCATTGCGGATGAAAATTTGCATCACGGACACCGGCTCGACCGACAAAACGCGGGAAATCGCTGCAAAAATACGGCACTGTGCAGGTGTTCCCGTGGTGCGATGATTTTCTGCCGCACGCAATTTTTCGTTTGCACAGGCGCGCATGGACTATACGCTGTGGCTGGATGCGGACGATGTGCTTCTGCCGTCCGACCGTCAGAAATTGCTTGCGCTCAAAGCGGAGCTGGACGGCACAGCCGATGTCGTCATGCTGCCGTACCACACCGGTTTTTGATGAGCAGGGCAGACCGACTTTTTCTGTTACCGTGAGCGGCTGCTCAAAACGTCCGCGCACTTCCGATGGCAGGGTGCGGTGCACGAGTGCATCGCGCCGCGCGAGCGGAATATCCGGTACGGAACGACGCGGCGGTGACACCCGCAAGCCACCGTGCGCGTACTCCGACCGCAACCTGAAAATCTACGAAAACCTACTCGCCAAGGGGAAAGCTGGATGCACGCGGCAGCTATTATTACGCGCGCGAGCTGCTGGCGCATAAACGATACGCACAGGCGGTCGAAGCGTTTGAAGCCTTCCTTGCGATGCCGGACGGCTGGGCGGAGAACAAAATAGATGCGTGCCGCTGGTCTGTCGCAGGCGCTGACCGCCCTCGGTGAGCGCGAGCAGGCAAAGCGGGCACTGACCCGCTCGTTTGCACTGGAGGTGCCGCGCAGTGCCGTGTGCTGTGCGCTTGCAGCCCTCGAATATATGCGGATAACCGCGCAAGACAGGCGGTGTTCTGGTACGAAACCGCCATTCGAGCCACAAAGCACAGCACCGCACGGCTTTTATTGATGTGAACGCCTGTTAACTATGCGCCGGCACTCGGCCTGTGCGCCTGCTGGGACAAATTGGGAGACCCCAAGCAAGCCTGTGCCTGGAATGAACGGGCAGCACTCGTGCGCCCGCAGTCGGCAACAGTGGCGCACAACCGACGGTATTTTGCCGCGCAGGGTCTCACCGCAGAGCTGCCTTCGGCATAGACTGAACTGCCGGGTTTTCCGGCAAATCGGAAGGAAGGGAAGAACGACATGAACGATCGACAGGACTGCTGCGGCAACTGGGAACGTCCGAGCGAACGCTGGCAGGAGCGCGTGCGATGCGGTGATGGGCAACGACCGACCGGGCCCGATGGGACCTCCCGGACCTCCCGGACCTCGGGTCCGCGCGGACCGCGAGGAGAAAGGGGACCGATGGGGCCAATGGGGCCGAGAGGCATTCGGGTCCTCCGGGACAGCCGGGCTTCCCGGGCCCGACCGGCCCGACCGGTCCCGCAGGAGAAGCAGGTGCAGTTGGCCCAACCGGCCCGACCGGTCCCGCAGGTGAAACAGGCGCAGTCGGCGCCACCGGCCCGACCGGCCCGGCAGGTGAAGCAGGCGCAGTTGGCCCGACCGGCCCCGCAGGTGAAGCAGGCACCAGTTGGCCCAACCGGCCCGACCGGCCCTGCCGGTGAAGCAGGCGCGGGTTGGCCCGACCGGTCCCCCGCGGGTGAAGCAGGCGCAGTTGGCCCGACCGGCCCAACCGGCCCCGCAGGTGAAGCAGGCGCAGTTGGCCCGACAGGCCCGGCAGGCCCGGCCGGCCCGAAGGCGCAGGCGCAGTTGGCCCGACAGGCGCCACCGGCCCCCGCCGGTGAAGCAGGCGCAGTCGGCGCCACCGGCCCGACCGGCCCCGCAGGTGCAGCAGGCGCAGTCGGCGCCACCGGCCCGACCGGTCCTGCAGGTGAAACAGGCGCAGTCGGCGCCACCGGCCCGACCGGCCCCGCGGGTGAAGCAGGCGCAGTTGGCCCGACCGACCGGCCCAACCGGTGCAAGTCCGGAAGCAGCGGCATCGGTAGCAGACGCAACCGGTGCGGACGACATCGTTGCACGGTTCAACGAGCTGCTCAACAGTCTGCGCGAGGCGGGACTGCTCAGGCTGCCGTAACCGCACAGAAAGGGAGTGGAAACTCCCTTTTTTCTTTGCGCCGGTATTCGACTTTATGCGCGGCTTATGCTATACTGATAGCAGAAATACAACAGCAGGAAAGCAGGAAGTATAATGACAATTCTGAATTGTGAATGCGGAAACGAATTTTTCATCATGGACGAAACCGAAGCAACGGCTTGGCAGTGCGAGCAGTGCGGTCAGTGGTATGATTTCTTCGGTGTAAAGGTGCCCGACCCGGCATCTGTGCAGCCGAAAAAGTCGCCTCATCTTGTCAACTGGGTGCAGGCGAGGATTTGTAAGGCAATACCGCGAAATCGCAACAAAGTCAGGACATAAAATTTCCGCAAAGCGCCGCAGCTTCAATTGTGCGGTGTTGCCGTAAGTCTGTCGTCAGAAGGACAGAAAAAGTGCGGGCGGAAGCTGTAAAAAGTAACAGAACTGTAACCTCGCTTTATGTCGAAAGGTGGTATACTTATATCTTAGCAGCATATGTTATAAAAAAAGGATAGGAAGGATGACAAAAATGGCATATGAATCGGCGCGGCAGGCGCCGCGCAGCCCGCATAGAAGAAGGCGCAGACGCAGACGGCGCAACAGTCACTACGGTGTGCTGTTTGCCCTGATCATTCTGATCATTGCGGTCATTTTTTCTTCGGTGTGCGGGCGATCCGTTCGATTGTCGGAAACGTAGTCAGCAGCAACAACGTGCTGGTGTATCAGGTGGGCAACACGAATGCATATAAGAACGGCAAGGCGATACAGGTTGACGCTGCGCCCTACCGTGACAGTCAGGGCAACGGCATGGCGTCCATCAGCTCACTGTGCGATAACCTCAGTTGGAACTGAACTGGGACGAACGCTTCGTCCGGCACGATCACGCTCAAAAAACCGTGCTGACAATTAAACTCAGTGATACAAACCTGCAGGTCGGTGACGCGACCGAAACCTTCGCCTCCGCACCGGTGGAGAAAGAACGGCGTGGTTTATGCGCCGGTCAAGGATATCTGTCAGGCGCTTTCGTGGCAGACCGGCGGGTTGCCGCCGAAAACGGCGATCTGATCATCATCAGTCAGGCAAAAAAAGCGCTGACCGACAAGAAGATCGGTGAAATTACGGATAAGGCGCTCAAGGTGCTCGGCCCGGCCGAGGGACAGGTGATGAGCGGCAGCATCGTTATGCGAGTCGGCTCGGATCAGCTGCTCTATGAAGGCAGCACCAAGCACATGGTGGAAGAAGGCAAAAAGCTGGGTGCAGGCGTGCTCGATCAGGACGGCACGGCGTATATCCCGCTCAAGGCCGCGATGACCGCGCTCGGCGGCAAGGCGGAGGACGATGGCAAGGGCGCATGGAATGTCACCTGCGGTGAATCCACCGCGACCGTGGATGCGGACGACGGCAAGACCAAGGTGGACGGCAAGCGTGCCTCCGGCAATGGCTTCTCCACCTACACGGATCAGGACAAGAACCGTTTTTACGTTTCTCCGCAGGTGCTTGCGGCGATCCTTGGCAAGACGTATACCGATCTCGGTGACGGCGTATTCTCGTTCACCGGCGTAACGCTTGACGGCTTTGACAGCCAGAAGGCATACCTCAAGAACATGAAGGATAAGCTGGGCGATGCCGTGGACGGCGATATTCCGGAGGCCGATGTTTATATCGCGCTGACGTTTGACGACGGTCCGACCGGCAAAAAGGACGGCTATCCGAACGGCCTGACCAACTATCTGCTGGACGGCCTCAAGCAGCGCGGCGCGGTTGCTACGTTTTTGATGGTCGGCGAGCGTGTCTCGAGGTATCGGATGTGCTGCCGCGCATGGTAAACGAAGGCCATGAGCTGGGCAACCACACCATGAATCATCCGATGTGCCACCTGACCGGTCTGGGCGTGGATGATATCCGCACACAGATTGACGATGCGACCAATGCGGTCAAGGATATTGCGGGGCAGGCACCGCAGGTGCTGCGTCCGGTAGGCGGCGGCGTCAACTCGGATGTCAAGGCGGTAGCCGCAGAGCTTGGCTATCCGATCATCAACTGGAGCGTGGACACCGAGGACTGGAAGTACCGCGATGCCGATCATGTGAAGAAGGTCATCGTGGAGCAGGCGCAGGACGGCGATGTTGTCCTGATGCACGACCTGTATGAGACTTCGGTTCGGGGTGCGCTGGCAGCGATCGACGAGCTGCAGAGCCGCACGGATAAGACCTACGCATTTGTAACGGTTTCTCAGCTTGCCGCAATTCACGGCATCACGCTGGAGCCGGGCGTTGTCTACAACGGCCTGACGGATGAAGTCGCGCAGCAGATCGCGGACGGCAGCTATTCGCCGACGGAGTTTACCTAAACTATATGAAAAAACCCGAATCGTTTGACTCGGGTTTTTTTTGTTGGCATAAATAAATTAAATTGTAGGGCGGGATGACCTCATCCCGCCGTTGTAAATCATCTGCATGTCGTTATATACGGCATACCGCGTTATTGTTCGAATTCTCTGCCATGCGGTAGCCCACGCCAACCTCGGTAAACAGATACTCCGGTTCGGCAGGATTTTTTTCGATCTTGCGGCGGATATTTGCCATATTGACGCGCAGGATCTGGTTGTCACCGCCGGCTCGCGGTCCCCACAGCTCCTTGATGATGGAATCATAGGTAAGCACCTTGCCGGCAAACTTGCCGAGCAGCGCAACGATACGGAACTCGCTGAGCGTGAGGTGGACATTCTCGCCGCGGACGAGAACCTGATGCTTGTTGTAGTCGATGGTCATTTCACCGACCGTGTAGGTGCCCTCGCGGCGATTTCGCTGTTCGCGGAGGTGGTTCTCGTGTGGCGGATGGCCGTCCGCACACGGGCCAGCAGCTCATCCGTGCCGAAGGGCTTGGTGAGATAGTCGTCCGCGCCGAGATCGAGCGCCTGCACCTTGTCGTGCTCGTGCGAGCGGGCGGAAACCACCACCACCGGCAGGCTCGACCACGAGCGCAGCTCGCGCAGGACGTCAATGCCGTCCATGTCCGGCAAACCGAGATCGAGAATGATCACATCCGGACAGTGCGAGGCGATCATGGTCTTCGCCTCGCTGCCCGAGCGGGCCAGCAGCGTTTCGTAGTCGTTGGAGTTCAAAATAGTGGAGATAAAGTGCGCAATGCTCTTTTCATCCTCCACAATGAGTATTTTTTCTCGAATGTTCATGGCAGTTCCGGCTCCTTTTTCTATCATCGGCAGGCAGAAGATGAATTCCGCACCGCCGTCCCTATTTTGTGCGTGCATTGTGCCGCCGTGCGCGGACAATGGCGTTGCATACAGAAAGTCCCAGCCCCATATTGCGCTTGCCGTCTCCGGTGGGCGTGTCGCTGTGGCGCAGCGTTCCGCTGAACAGCACGGGCAGCAGCTTGGGCGGGATGCCGCCGCCGTTGTCCTGCACGGCAAAGACGGCGTTTTCGCCATCCTGATGCACAGAGAGCGCAATATGGGTGGTGTTTTTGCCGTGCCGAACGGCGTTTTCAAGCAGATTGGTCATGACCTGCTCAATGAGGATCGCATCCATCGGTACGATGAGCAGCTCATCCGGCACAGCCACCGATATCTTGACATCGGGATAGTGCTTGCGGAATTTGCGGGCGACCTCGCCGAGCACCTCCTCGGCGGCCTCAGGCTGCTTGGTGATCCGGGTGTCTTCGCCCATGCGGGTGATGGACAGCAGGTTTTCCACCACGCGGACCAGCCACTGCGCGTCATCGCGCACATCCTCGAGCAGCTGATGCTGCTGTTCGAGAGACAGGTCGGGCGTTTCCAGAATGGCCGAGGTTGAACCGATGATGGAGGTCAGCGGCGTGCGGATGTCGTGCGAGACCGAGCGGAGCAGGTTGGCACGCATTTTCTCGCGCTCACTCTCCATGCGGAACTGCTCCTGCTGCTTGATCTTGGTGGTCATCGTGCAGGTGACGAGCGATACGCACAGCATAACGAAAACGTCAGCGGATAGCCGGTCATCGTGAAGTTGAATTCCCAGTAGGGAAAGGTGAAGATATAGTTGATGCCGATAACGCTCAGGAATGCGGCAAGCGTACCGAACAGGTATCCGTTCGTGAAGCGCGAGGTGAGCAGCACCGCGAGAACAAATACCGGAGAGGCGAAGCCGTCGCTGATGTCCGAGCGGCGCAGCAAGGTGCAGAGCACCAGTGCACAGATAAATATCGCCGCGAAAATAAGGAAATCCCGCAGCGTAAACGAGAATAAACGCGGTTTCCCGTCCTGTTGTTTCATGTCGAATCCTCCAAGTGCATAAATGTACAAGTTAATTATAGCAGATAATCTGTTAATGTGCTGCTAAAACTTACCGAGTAGATAATTATGCAGCAAAGATATGATCCATTCGGTAAGTTATCATGCAGGGCGGGGCCCCGCCCTGCAATGAAACGACAAAATCCCGCTGAATGTTGTACAGAACAAATATTCGGGTGACAACAACCTCTATCCGTGTTATAATAATCCATTATAGGGTAATATAGAATCAGAATCATTGCAATAATGGAGGAAACAGCTTGCTTTGGAGAGCTTTGATGAGCGGCGATATCCGCTCCGCATTTATCACACTGGCGCTTTCGCTGCCCGCGATCGTGCTGTGCCTGTCCATCCACGAGACTGCGCACGGCGGTGCTGCCTATCTGCTCGGCGACCGTACCGCGCGTGACTCCGGCCGCGTAACGCTGTCGCCGATGGCGCATATCGACCCGATCGGTTTCCTGTGCCTGCTGCTGTTCGGCTTCGGCTGGGCGCGTCCGGTGCCGGGCAATATCGCCAATTTCAGGAACAGACGCTGGGGCATGGCGCTGACTGCGCTTGCCGGTCCGGTGTCCAACTTTATCACCGCCTTTATCGCGTACTGCCTGTATTTTTGTGGTGCGCATGAACATGACGAATACGTTCCTGTGGTCGCTGTCGCAGTTCCTGCTCATCGTTGCGAGCATGTCGGTCGGTCTGGGTGTGTTCAATCTCGTTCCGGTGCACCCGCTGGACGGCTCGCGCGTCGTTGACGCATTTATGCCGTTTTCGTGGTCGCTCAAGCTGCAGAAGTACCAAAATATCATCTTTTTCGTGTTTATCGCGGCGCTCTGGTTCGGCTGGCTGGACGGCATTATGGACTGGGTCGGCAACGGCGTTCTCATGCTGGCGGTAAACTTCGTCAGCCTGTTTCTGTAAGCTATGGATTTTCATTTAGACAACTTTGACGGGCCGCTTGACCTGCTGCTGCACCTGATTTCCAAAAACAAGGTGAGCATTTACGATATCCCCATCGCGGAAATCCTTGAGCAGTACATGGCGGTTCTGCACGAGGCCGAGCACATGGATCTGGACGTTGCCGGTGACTTCATCGCAATGGCGGCGCAGCTGGTGTACATCAAGTCCAGGACTGCTGCCGAAGCACGAGGAGGACGAGGCCGGGGAGGACCCGCGAGCGGGTCTGGTCGAGATGCTGCTCGAGTACCAGAGACTCAAGAGCGCGACTGCGTTTTTGCGGAAAAGAACGAAACCGGTCGTGATATCTACGTCAAACCGCCCGAACGGCAGGATGATACGCCGGTGGAGTATCACCACACGGTAAACGATCTCATCCGCGCGGCAAACAAAATGCTGCGCCGCACCAAGCGGAGACTGCCGCCGCCGGTGACCTCGTTTCAGGGCATTGTCGGGCGGGAGCCTGCACCGGTAGAGGGACGCGTCACCGCGATCCTCAAACGCTTTCTGTACCGGATGCGCGTGCCGTTTATGCGGCTGTTCGACGATGCGAGAAACCGCTCGGAGATCGTGGCTACCTTTCTGGCTGTGCTGGAATTATCCAAGACCCGCCGAATCCGTTTGGAAGGGGACGGCGAGGAGATGGAGCTGATGCTGACAAATGACAACAAAAAATAACGGCAGCATGACGGCGCTCGAGGCCGGACTGGAGGCTGTGCTGTTCGCGGCAGGCGATGCGGTTACCATCGAACGGCTGTCCGCGGCGCTCGAGGCCGCTCCGGCGGAGCTGCTGGATGCGGCGGCTGCGCGAGAACCGCTACGACTTCGAGAACCGCGGCATCATGCTGCTGCGTATCGAGGATAAGCTGCAGCTGGCGTCCCGGCCGATGTACGGGCCGTATGTGCGCCGCGTGACCGAATCGCGCAGATCGCCTGCGCTGTCGCCTGCGGCGCTTGAGGTGCTGACCATCATCGCATACCGCCAGCCGGTAACGCGCGCGTTCATCGACCAGCTGAGAGGTGTCGATTCATCGAACACGGTGAGCAGTCTGGCGGAAAAAGGGGCTCATCGAGGAGGCCGGGCGGCTGGACGTGCCCGGAAAGCCCATGCTGTTCCGCACGACCGACCAGTTCCTGCGCAGCTTTTCACTGGCAAGCATCGAGGACCTTCCGGCGCTGCCCGCGCTTGAAGAAAACGAGCAGATGGAGCTGAACATGGACGGCACGCTGCACGAGACACCGCCCGGCGAGCAGCTGCGCTTTTGAACGGCGAGCCTGTGCCGCCGGAAACGGAGTGACCGCCTATGGGAACGGTTTTACTCTGGATTTTAGGCATTCTGCTTGGAATTGTACTGCTGGCACTGGTGATTGTGCTGGTGCTGCTGAACATTCGGGCAGGCATTGAAGCCGTCGGCGTGACCGGCGAGGTGAGCGTGGAGGCACGGTATGGGCCGGTTCGCATTCCGCTGTACCCGAGACCGCGCCACCTGAAAAAAAAAAAGAGGAAACGGAAGCGGAGAAGAAGAAACCGAGGAAAGTGAGAAGAAAAAAAGAGCGGCAAGTCCGGTCTCTCGCTGCCGAAGGACGGACTGGATGTCGGTGAGATCGCAGGCACGGTGCGCGATTTCCTCAGCGACCTGACCGACCGTCTGCGCATCAGCAGACTGCGGGCGCGCGTAGTTATCGGCACGGACGATGCGGCGCAGACCGGCATTCTGCTCGGGCAGACTGCGGCGCTCTGCGGAATCATTGTTCCGTTCCTGGAGAATACTTTCGATATGCAGGATTACCATGTCAGCGCAGACGCGGACTTCAACGCTGACCATACCGAGTGGGCATTTACCGTAAACTGCTCGATACGGCCGATATCGCTCGTCAGAGTGCTGCTGCGGCATGGCAAGCCGATGTATAAGCTGTACAAGAAATATTTCAAATAATCAGTTAAAACGTATAAAGGAAGGCGAAAATTATGAGTGAACATCATCCTATCAGCGATTTGATGACCGAAACCATGTCCAAAATCAAGGAAATGGTGGATGTTAATACCATTATCGGCAACCCGATCGTAGCGGCGGACGGTACGACCGTTATCCCGGTCTCCAAGGTGTCGTTCGGCTTCGGCGCAGGCGGCAGCGAGTTCGCATCAAGCACGCGGCAAGCGGGTCTCCGCTCGCGTTCGGCGGCGGCAGCGGCGCCGGTGTGACGGTTTCGCCGGTGTGCTTCCTTGTCATCGGCAAGGACGGCAGTGCCAACATCCTCGGCATCAACGCACAGGCGTCCGACACGGTCGATCGTCTGGTCGAGATGATCCCGGGTGCGATCAACAAGGTGTCCAATTTCGTCAGCGGCTTCAAGGGCAAGACCGAGGACGCAGCCGAAGTGGCGGAAACCCTGTCCGGCGACGAATAAAACCGCGTTTTCCCGCAAAACCTACTCGCGTGAATGCTGAGTAGGTTTTGTTATGCGGGGAGTGGTGCAATGTGAAAAAGCTGTTTTGCGTGCTCGCGCTTTTGCTCGTGCTGCCGAGGGCGGGCGCGGTGAGCGCACGGGCGGCCGTCGTGATCGATGCAGACACAGGTGAAACGCTGTTCGAGCAGAACGCGGACAGCCGCCTGCCGATGGCGTCCACCACCAAGATCATGACCGCGCTCGTCGCGCTCGGCGAGGTGACCTTGACCGCGTGTATACCGTAAAGCCGGAGTACGCGGCGGTCGAGGGCTCGTCTATGTACCTGCAGGCGGGCGAAAGGCTCTCTGCAGGATACGCTGTACGGGCTGATGCTCGCGTCCGGCAACGACGCGGCGGTCGCCATCGCGGGAGAATGCGGCGGCATGACCGCCTTTGTGGGCAAAATGAACGCCAAAGCGGCGGAACTCGGTCTGACGGACACGCATTTCGACAATCCGAACGGCCTGCCGTCCGACACGCACTACACCACCGCACATGAGCTGGCCAAGATCACCGCGGCGGCCCTCAGGACCCGGTGTTCCGGCAGATCGTCTCGACAAAAAGCTGCACGGTCAGCGGGCATGCGCTGAGCAATCACAACCGTCTGCTGAGCATGTACGACGGTGCGATCGGCGTGAAACCGGCTTTACGCGGGCGGCAGGGCGGTGTCTGGTCTCGGCGGCGGATCGCAACGGGCGCACCATCATCGCGGTGACGCTCAATGACCCGAACGACTGGAACGACCACATGGAGATGCTTGACGCCGGCTTCGCACAGTACAGCGAGGTCACGCTGCATAAGGCAGGAGACACGATTGCAAACGCACGCGTGTTCGGCGGCGATACTGCGTCCGTGCCGCTCGCGGCGAAGAATACCGTGACGGCGTATCTGCTGCCCGGCGAGAAAGAGAAGCTGCAGCGCGTGCGCTACGGCGAAAAATCTGCTATGCACCGGTCGTGAAGACGGCACAGGCGGGTTCGGTCGAATATCGGCTCGGGGATTGCGTCTTAGGACGCGATACGCTGGTTTACGGCGGGGAATCGCTGCTTCCGGCGGAAGAAAAATCCTTCGTAGAACGCATTATGGAACGGTTTAGAAATTGAGAATTGAAAATGGAGAATGACGCTATCCTTGCGCGAGTTCCATCCGCGCTGCGTCGAATCGCCGCAGAGCGGCGTAATTATATTCCGCCTGTAAGGCAACACATTCATTTTCTATTCTCAATTCTCCATTTTCCATTAAAACAATAGAACAACACGAAAGAGGTAACATAAATGCAAGAAAGACTGCAGAAATTACTGGCTCAGGCAGGCCTGTGCTCCCGCCGTGAGGCGGAGCGCTGGATTGATGACGGCCGCGTAACGGTAAACGGCAAAAGGCTTCGGTCGGTGACAAGGCCGATCCGCGCCGTGACAAAATTTTCGTGGACGGCAAGCCCATCGGCGGGGCCGAGGAAAAGGTATACTTAATGCTGTACAAGCCGCGCGGCTATGTCACGACGATGAGGGACGAGCGCGGCCGCAAGACGGTTGCCGATCTGGTACGCGGCTGCGGTGCGCGTGTCGTGCCGGTCGGCCGTCTGACTACAACTCCGAGGGTCTGCTGCTGCTGACCAACGACGGCGATCTGCTCAACGCGCTGACCCATCCGCGCCACGAGGTGGAAAAGCACTATGAGGTGCGCGTGCGCGGCAATCTTGACAACATTTCCAAGCTGGCAGAGCCGATGGAGATTGACGGCTACAGCATCCGTCCGGCAACGGTTGTTACCATTGACCGTGACGAAATCAGCGCGAAGCTGCGCCTGACCATCCACGAGGGCCGCAACCGCCAGATTCGCAAAATGTGCGAGAAGTGCGGTCTGGAGGTTCGCCGCCTCAAGCGTGTGGCAATGGGCACGATGCCGCTCGATCCGCACCTCAAGAGCGGCGCATGGCGCGAGCTGACGAATGACGAGATTGCGTATCTGCAGGACATCGCTGCCGATGTGCAGGAGAACCTTTGATCTTCTAAGGAAATCCCTGCCTTTTGCAATTTGCACCCATATGCTCTTGCATTTTTTTGCAGGTTCACTTACAATAGTATCGTGCAAATGCAGGAATGTATGCAGAGAATGCAATGCAGGAGAGAGTATAATGAATGACCTGATCACAAAAATTCAAAGCGAGCTGCCCGGCTTTTCCAAGGGGCAGAAGCGGATCGCGCGTTACATCTTAGAGGACTACGACAAGGCCGCGTTCATGACCGCGAGCCGTCTGGGTGACTGTCGGCGTGAGTGAAAGCACGGTCGTGCGCTTTGCGACCGAGCTTGGCTATGACGGCTATCCGCACCTGCAGCGTGCCCTGCAGGAGATGATCCGCAACAAGCTGACCTCGGTGCAGCGCATGGAGGTTGCGGGCGACCGCATGGGCGGCCGCGATGTGCTGCAGACCGTGCTGCACGCGGATACGGACATGATCCGTGTAACGCTCGACGAGATCGACCGCGATGCCTTTCAGGGCGCGGTGGACGCGCTCATGGGCGCCAAGCGGATCTATATCCTCGGTGTGCGCTCCTCGAGCGCTTTTAGCCAGCTTTTTAGGCTTTTACTTCAACCTTTTTATTTGAAAAATGTGACGCTTGTACATACGAACAGCGTCAGCGAGATTTTCGAGCAGGTGCTGAGGGTCGGCCCGGGCGATGTGCTGTTCGGCATCAGCTTCCCGCGCTACTCAAGCGCACGCTGAGCGCGATGAAGTACGCCCGTGACCGCGGTGCGCGGGTCATCGCGCTGACCGATTCGCAGCTCGCCGCTGGCGCGCGTGGCCGATCATGTGCTGCTGCAAGGAGCGACATGGCCAGCTTTGTCGATTCGCTGGTAGCGCCGCTGTCGGTCATCAACGCGCTGATCGTCGCCGTGGGCATGAGCCGCCGCGACGAGATCGAGCAGACATTTAACAAGCTGGAGCGCATCTGGGAAGAATACGACGTGTATGAAAAACCGGAGGACGATATAAATTGAACATTATCGTAATCGGCGGCGGCGCAGCCGGCCTGATGGCGGCAGGCACTGCCGCGGAGCAGGGCGCGCAGGTGACGCTGCTGGAAACCAACGAAAAAGTTGGCCGCAAACTGTTTTATCACGGGCAAGGGCCGCTGCAACGTGTGCAATAACTGCGATGTGCAGGAGGTTCTGCGCAACGCCGGTCAATCCGCGCTTTCTGTATTCCGCGCTGGGCGGATTCGGCCCGGCGGATGTGATGGACTTTTTCGAGAACCATGGCGTTGCCCTCAAGACTGAGCGCGGCAACCGCGTGTTCCCGCAGTCGGACAAGGCAGCCGACATCATTGACGCGCTGTTCCTGTGGGTGAAAAAGGCGGGTGTGACCATCGTACATACGACCGCAGACGAGCTGCTCATCGAGGACGGTGTGCTCACAGGCGTTCGTGCCGGTCACAAGACGTACAAGGCGGATCGCGTTATCGTGGCAACCGGCGGCGCGTCCTATCCGCTGACCGGCTCGACCGGCGACGGCTATCGCCAGACAGACAGGCGGGACACGGTTGTGCCCGCAAATCCGTCGCTCGTGCCGTTGGTCGAGGACGGCGACACCTGTCAAAAGTTAATGGGTCTCAGCCTGCGCAACGTGCAGCTGACCGTGTATGAAAACGAGAAGAAGCTCTACTCGGACTTTGGCGAAATGCTGTTCACGCACTTCGGTCTGTCCGGTCCGCTGGTGCTGTCCGCGAGTGCGCATATGCGCCATTTTCGGCAGCAAAAAGTACCGTGTAGAGATTGATCTCAAGCCCGCGTTGGACGAAAAGACGCTCGACAAGCGTCTGCTCGCGGACTTTGACAAGCACAAGAACAGCGATTTTATCAACGCGCTCGGTGAGCTGCTCCCGAAGAAGCTGATTCCGGTGGTGATTGAAAAGAGCGGCATCGACCCGCGCGAGAAGGTCAATTCCATCACCAAGGCACAGAGAGCGGCGCTGCTGCGCGTACTCAAGGCGTTTCCGGTCGAGATTTCCGGCAAGCGTCCGATTGCCGAGGCGATTATCACCACGGGCGGCGTGTCCGTCCGCGAGGTCAGCCCGAAACCATGGAGTCCAAAAGCTGCCGCACCTGTATTTCGCAGGTGAGGTGCTCGATGGACGCCTACACGGGCGGCTTCAACCTGCAGATTGCGTGGTCCACGGGCCGTCTGGCGGGTCTGTCGGCTGCGGAGGAGGAATCATGATGAAGTACATTTCGGTTGCCATTGACGGCCCGTCCGGGGCCGGAAAATCCACCGTGGCGCGCTGCCGCGGCAAAACTCGGCTATGTATATGTGGATACGGGTGCGATGTACCGTTCCATCGGTCTGGCGGTGTGCCGCAGGGGCATTGCCGGAGAGGATACGGCAGGCATTATCGCAACCCTGCCGGAGATTGCCATTCAGCTGACCTATCAGGACGGCGCACAGCACGTTCTCCTGAACGGCGAGGATGTCTCCGAAGCCATCCGCACACCGGAGATTTCGTACTACGCGTCAAGGTATCCGCGGTGCCGGAAGTACGCCGGTTTCTGCTGGAAACCCAGCGCAATATGGCGAAAAACGGCAATATCCTGATGGACGGCCGCGACATCGGCACGGTCATCCTGCCGGATGCGCCGGTCAAGATTTTCCTGACCGCGTCTGCACAGTCCCGCGCGGAGCGCCGCTATAAAGAGCTGATTGAGAAGGGCCAGCAGGTGACGATGGATGGCATCCTGCATGATATCAACGAGCGCGACAGGCAGGACATGACGCGAGCCGTTGCGCCGCTCAAACAGGCGGACGATGCGGTTCTGCTGGATACGAGCAGCCTGACGCTCGAGGAGAGCATAGCAGCCGTTCTGCGTATTATTCGTGAAAAACGGAGGAAAAGGCATGAAATTCAAGTACCACCGCTGGTTCCAGGCTCTGGTTGTGCCGCTGGTAGCGCTGGCGTTCCATATTTTCTTTGGCTACCGCGTGATCGGACGCGAAAACATCCCGGAGGGCGGCTGCGTTGTCTGTCCGAACCATGTGCAGCTGTCCGACCCGCCGTTTGCGGCGGTCGCACTCGGCGGCAAGACGCCGATACGCCTGATGGCGAAAAAGGAGCTGTTCCGGAAGAAGATATTCGCGTGGCTGATCGCGGCGCTCGGCGCTTTTCCGATCGACCGCGAGGGCGCGGATATCACCGCCATCAAGACCGCGCTCGGCTCGGTTCGTGCCGGTCAGAAGCTCATCATCTTCCCGCAGGGCACACGCCACGCCGCCGAGGGCGAAACCAAGGAAGGTGCGGCCATGCTGGCGGTCAAGACCCGGGCGCCGATCCTGCCGATGTATATCACCGAGGGCAAGCGTTTCCGCTGCAGAGCCACGGTCGTGATCGGCAAGCCGTTCACGCCGGATCCGAAGCAGAAGGACTACGGCCTGATCGCGGATGATATCCTGCGCCGCATCTACGCGCTGAAGGAGCAGGTATGAGCGTAACGGTAGCCAAAACCGCCGGATTCTGCTTCGGCGTACGCCGTGCCGTGGACCTCGCCGAGCAGCAGGCGAAAAAAAACGGAAAAATTTATGCCTATGGTGAAATCATTCACAACATGCACGAAATCGAGCGGCTGGAGAAGCTCGGTGTACACCGCGTATGCGCTTGAGGACATTCCGGACGGTGCCGGCGTGCTCATTCGGGCGCACGGTGTACCGCGGAATGTATACACGCTGCTTCAAGAAAAAAGTGCGAAATCTTTGATGCAACCTGCCCTTTTGTGCGGAAAATACACAAAATCGCGGATAAAGAGAGCGCGGACGGACGGCTGATCGTCATTCTCGGCAGCGCCGGACATCCGGAGGTTGTGGGCATTCAGGGCTGGTGCGGCGAGTCGGTCGTGCTCGAAGGCGAGGAGCAGGCGAGAGCCTTCTCGAAACGGCTCGAAATGGAAAATAAACCCATTTCTCTGGTCGCACAGACCACTGTTAACCGGTCAATTTGGAATATTTCCGTAGGACTTATAAAAAAAGGTGTACAAACCTCAAAATTTTTGATACAATATGTAAAGCGACGGATGAGCGCCAGTCGGAGGCTCGTCTGCTTGCCGGTGTATCGGATCAAATGATCGTGATCGGAGATAAGAAAAGCCCAACACCAAACGGTTGTATGAGATCAGCCGGTCGCTGTGCTCGGATGTGCGCTACATCGAAGACGCGGCAGAGCTTACTACGCAGGAGCTCGGGCAGCACCAGCACATCGGGATCACGGCGGGAGCATCCACACCGGCATGGATAATTAAGGAGGTCAGTAACATGATGAGCGAAGAAACCAAGATTGAAACTGGTGAGGACTTTGCAGCAATGCTGGAGGAGTCCTTCAAGACTTTAAATAATGGAGAAAAGGTAACCGGCACCGTTGTAGGTATTTCCAATAACGACGTACAGGTAGATCTGGGCGTTAAGCACACTGCGTATATCCCGCTGGGTGAGCTGTCTGACGACCCGAACTATGACGTAGCTGCCAACATCCACGTTGGCGACGAGATCGAGGCTGTTGTTGTTCGCGTAAACGACGGCGAGGGCACCATCACTCTGTCCAAGAAGCGCGTTGATCAGCTGAAGGGCTGGGAGACCATCGAGGCTGCACACGACGAGCACACCGTTGTTGAGGGTGTTATCGTTGAGGAGAACCGCGGCGGTGTTGTTGCAACTGCACACGGCGTTCGCGTATTCATCCCGGCATCCCAGACCGGCGTACCGAAGGATCAGCCGATGAGCCAGCTGGTTAAGACCAAGCAGTCCTTCTATATCACCGAGATCAACCGTCAGCGCAAGCGCGTTGTTGGTTCTATCCGTGAGATCCAGAGAGAGCTCGCAAGGCTGCTGCTGAGCAGATCTGGGAACACCATCGAGATCGGCAACGAGTACGACGGCACCGTTAAGTCCCTGACTTCCTACGGCGCATTTGTCGACATCGGCGGCGTAGACGGCATGGTTCACATCTCCGAGCTGTCCTGGGGCCGCATCAAGCACCCGTCCGAGGTCGTTTCTGTTGGCGACAAGGTAAAGGTATTCGTTATCGGTCTGGATAAGGAAAACAAGAAGATCTCCCTTGGCTACAAGCGCGAGGAGGACAATCCGTGGAACGTATTCAAGTCCAAGTACGACATCGGCTCTGTTGCTGAGGTTAAGATCCTCAAGTTCATGCCGTTCGGCGCATTCGCTGAGATCGTACCGGGCGTTGACGGCCTGATCCACATTTCTCAGATCGCTGATCACCGCATCGCAAAGCCGGAGGACGAGCTGGAGGTTGGCCAGGTTGTCGAGGCTAAGATCATCGACATCAACGACGAGAAGAAGAAGGTTTCTCTGTCCATCCGCGCTCTGCTCGAGGACGAAGAGGACTAATCCCTCTCCGGTTTCATAACAAGCGCAAAGAAGCACCTGTTTCAGGTGCTTTTTTTGCTGGACAGCGTTTTGCAAGGCAGGAGTGAAATTTATTGATTTACCCATACCGTAGGGCAGGCTGACCACAGCCCGCCCGCATGAAACGTAAACCACCATTCACTCCTATCTCCTCCCTCGACTGCATATACTGTCTGGGGTGGTATTATGCGGCGCAGACGGAAAAACGGCAGGAGACTGGCGCTTGCCATGCTGATACTGCTATTAGCGGTTTTCTTGGTCTGCTGACCATACGCTTTCAGCGCATTTTCATGGAGTACGCCGTCAACGTCTGCGAGGACAGCGCCATCAAGGAGATCAACACGCTGATGGAGGACGAGGTTTTCTCCCATCCGGACGAATTTGCCGACCTTGTGGTGCTTGAGCGCGACAGCGACAACCGCATCACGGCCTTGCGTACGGATATTATCGCAGTCGGAAAGGTGAAGGCGCGTATCGTCAACGGTCTGTTTGACCGGCTGGATTATCTGGAGGAAACGCAGACCGAGGTGCCGCTCGGCACGGTATTCGCGCCCAATTTGTTTACCGGAATGGGTCCGAGGGTGAAGGTCGGTCTTGCGGGGCTTGCTCAGATGGAGGCGCGGTTCGTCAGCGCGTTTACCTCGGCGGGCATCAACCAGACGCGCCACCGGATTCTCATCGAGGTGCACGCCGGCTTCCGCATTCTCACGCCGTTCGGCGGGGAAGACCGGGAAATCGTCTCGACGTACCCGGTCACGGACACGGTTATCGTTGGCACGGTGCCCGAACGGTACGCCTATATCAGCGGCTCCGGCTCTGATCTGCTCGGCGAAATCCGCGATTACGAGGAAAATTCGGATATTTCTCACGAAACCTAAAAATAATACTTCAAAAATATCGGATTATTTGGTATACTTAATCTGTGTGAGTATTTGCTCACACCAAAGGAGTTTTATTATGGACGTGCGTGAGCAGATTACCGCTCTGCGGGAGCAGCTGCGGTATCACAACGAAAAATACTATAACGAGGACGCGCCAGAGATCACCGACTATGAGTACGACATGCTGCAGCGTCAGCTTCGCGCACTCGAGGCCGAGCATCCGGAGATGGCAGACGCGAACTCTCCGACCCAGCGGGTCGGCGGCACGGCGAGCAGCCGGTTTGCCAAGGTGACGCACGCCTACCCACTCGAAAGCCTGCAGGATGTTTTCTCGTTTGATGAACTCGGCGAGTTCTATTCCCGTGTGGAGAATGCCGTCGGACAGGCGGAGTACGTTGTCGAGTACAAGATCGACGGCCTTTCGGTCGCGCTTGAATATGTGGACGGCGTGTTCGTCCGCGGTGCGACACGCGGTGACGGTCAGGTGGGCGAGGACGTAACCAAGAACCTCAAAACCATCAAGGACATCCCGAAAAAGCTGGAGAACGCACCGCCGCATCTCATTGTGCGCGGTGAGGTCTACATGAAAAAGTCCGTGTTCGATGCACTCAACGCCGAGTTGGAGCTGCATGACAAGCCGCTGCTTGCCAATCCGCGCAACGCGGCTGCCGGCTCTCTGCGGCAGAAGGACAGCAGGATAACGCGCGCGAGCGCAGGCTGTCCATCTTCTGCTTCAACATTCAGAACAGCGACGAGCTGCCGATGGAAAGCCATGTGCAGGCGCTTGATTACCTCAAGGGCCTCGGCTTCCCGACAAGCCCGCGCTATCCGGTCTACACCCGACCCGCAGGACGTGCAGCGCGAGATTGAGAACATGGGCGAGACCCGCGGTGAGCTGGATTTCGACATTGACGGTGCTGTTGTCAAGGTCAATTCGTTCGCGCAGCGTGAAACGCTCGGCTCGACCGCAAATTCCCGGCTGGGCGGCGGCGTACAAGTACCCGCCCGAGGTCAAGCAGACGCTTCTCAAGGATATCGTCATCACGGTGGGACGCACCGGCGTGCTGACACCGAATGCCGTGCTCGAGCCGGTACGGCTTGCGGGCACCTCGGTGTCCCGCGCAACGCTGCACAACCGCGATTTTATCCATCAGCTCGATGCCCGCGTGGGCGACATTGTTTCCGTCCGAAAAAGCCGGAGAAATCATTCCGGAGATCATCGGCGTGGAAAAGGACCGGCGCCCGCTGGATTCCGTGCCGTATGAGTTTCCGGAAGTTCTGTCCGGTGTGCGGTGCGCCAGTGTACGACGATGAGGACGAGGCGGTTATCCGCTGCACGAGTGCCTGTGTCCGGCGCAGCTTTGCGAAACCTGATGCACTTTGCGTCGCGTGACGCGATGGACATCGACGGCTGCGGCGAGGGCAACCTGCAGAAGCTGATCGACGCCGGACTGGTCAAGTCGGCGGCTGATCTGTACGACCTGACGGTCGAGCAGCTGCTGCCGCTCGGCAAAAAGGTGGACGTCTGGGCGAACAATCTTGTCCGCTCGATTGAAGCGAAGCAAGACCCGCGACCTGTCGCGGCTGCTGTTCGCGTTCGGCATTCGGCATGTCGGCCAGAAGGCGGGCCGCATCCTGAGCGACCACTTCGGCTCGCTTGATGCGCTGCTGACTGCGCCGGTCGAGGAGATGACCGAGATCCGCGACATCGGACAGACCACCGCGGAGAGCATCGCCGCCTGGCGTGAGCTGCCGCAGTCGCATACGCTCATTGAAAAGCTGCGCGCACACGGCGTCAACTTCATCGGTGAAAGACCGCAAAGAGCGACCTGCTCGCCGGAAAGACCATTGTGGCAACCGGCAGCCTGACGCTCTATACCCGCAAGGAGATCAACGATCTGATCGAGTCTCTCGGCGGCAAAGCGGCCGGTTCGGTCTCGAAAAAAGACCAGCTATGTCGTCGCAGGCGAGAATGCCGGCAGTAAGCTGCAGAAGGCGGCAGAGCTGGGAATCCCGGTCTTGACGGAAGAAGAGTTCGAACGATGATAACCAATGCAGAGTAGGCATAATTGAAAATGGAAAATGAATGTACGGCGCATAGCGCCGATATTAAATAATCGCGCAAGGCGCGATACCTTACCCTCCATTATCCATTCTCAATTTTCAATTACAAAGCGCGATTTCAGAATAAATATAAATGGAGGAGAATGATATGGCAATTTCCAGAAAAGAAATTGAGCACATCGCGTCCCTGGCACGTCTGGATTCGACCGGCGGCATTTTCGACCGTCTGGCCGATGACATGCAGGGTATCGTCGCAATGGTAGACAAGCTGGCTGAGCTTGATCTGGGCGATATCACCGATGTTATCAACACCGAGCGCAAGAATGCGTTCCACGAGGACGAAGTGATCAGGAATTCACGCCGGATGAGCTGATCGAGCCGAATGCACCGGACTTCCAGTGCGGCGGCGTAGCAGTTCCGCGTGTTGTCGAGTAAGGAGGGGACAGAATCATGGCACTTTACGAAAAACTGCGTCCGAGCTGTCCGAGCTGCTCGGCAAAAAGGAAATCTCCGCAGTAGAGCTGGCAAGGACGTTTTGCCCGCACCAAGGCGGTAGAGGATAAGGTTCAGGGCTACGTTACCGTAGCCGAGGAGTCTGCGCTGGCACAGGCAGAAGCGGTTGACAAGAAGCGCGAGCGGCGATACGCTGTCCGCGCTGGCCGGTATCCCGATCGCCATTAAGGACAACATCTGCACCAAGGGCACGCTGACCACCTGCGCGTCCAAGATGCTGGCGGGCTTCAAGCCGCCGTACAATGCAACCGTTATGGAGAAGCTGATTGCTTCCGATGCGGTCATCACCGGCAAGGCCAACATGGACGAGTTCGCAATGGGCTCCTCCTGCGAGAACTCTGGCGATGCACCCGACCCACAACCCGCATGGTCTCGACCGTGTACCGGGCGGTTCCTCCGGCGGCTCCGCTGCTGTTGTTGCGGCAGGCGAGGCTCCGCTGGCGCTCGGCTCGGATACCGGCGGCTCTATCCGTCAGCCGGCGTCCTTCTGCGGCGTTGTCGGCATGAAGCCGACCTTACGGTGCGGTTTCCCGTTACGGCCTCATTGCATTCGCATCTTCTCTCGACCAGATCGGCCCGTTCGGCCGCTCCATCGAGGATGCACCCATGCTGCTCGATGCGGTTACCGGTCACGATCCGCTGCACGATTCCACCTCTGTCAAGACCCCGTTTGAGGGTTCGCTGCGCGCAAACCTGAACGCAGACGTTAAGGGCCTCAAGATCGGTCTGCCGAAGGAGTATTTCGGCGAGGGCATTTCGGATGCTGTCCGCAAGAACGTTATGGCAGCCGCCGAGGCGTACAAGGCACTCGGCGCAGAGGTATTCGAGATCTCTGCCGCTCGTTGAGTATGCACTGCCGATCTACTACATCCTCTCTTCTGCAGAGGCTTCCCTCCAACCTTGCCCGTTTCGATGGCGTAAAGTACGGCTACCGTACCCCGAATGCAGGCGATGACATCATCGAGCTGTACACCAAGAGCCGTTCCGAGGGCTTCGGCGCCGAAGTACAGCGCCGCATCATGCTGGGCACCTACGTTCTGTCCTCCGGCTACTACGATGCGTACTACAAGAAGGCTCGTGCCGCACAGCGCAAGATCCGCGAGGAGTTTGCAAACGCATTTTGAGAAGTGCGACGTCATCCTGACGCCGGTTGCGCCGACCACGGCTTACGAGATCGGCTCCAAGACCACCAATCCGCTCGAGATGTACGCAGGCGATATCTGCACGGTTTCCGTCAATATCGCCGGTCTGCCGGGTCTGGTTCAGCCGTGCGGTTTTGATGAGAACCACATGCCGGTCGGCATGCAGCTCATCGGTCCGCGCTTCGGCGAGCAGACGCTGCTGAACGCCGGTCTGGCCTTTGAGCAGGCGTCCGGTCTCAAGAACATCATCGCTGCACTGTAAGGGAGGAAGACAAACATGAAATACGAAGCTGTCATCGGTCTGGAAGTGCATGCGGAGCTGTCCACCAAGAGCAAGATTTACTGCTCGTGCTCCACTGGCTTCGGCGCACCGATCAACACTCATACCTGCCCGGTTTGCACCGGTATGCCGGGCGCACTGCCGGTACTCAACAAGCAGGTTGTACACTACGCCGCCAAGATGGGCAAGGCTACCGGCTGCACCATCAATCAGCTGTGCAAGGCTGACCGTAAGAACTATTTTTTTACCCCGATCTGCCGAAGGCGTATCAGATTTCCCAGTTTGATGTGCCGATCTGCGAGAACGGCGAGGTATTCTTCTATGTGGACGGCGTGAAGCACTCCCTGCCGTCTCGAGCGCATCCACTTCGAGGAGGATGCGGGCAAGCTGCTGCATGACGAGATCGACGGCACGATCGTTGACTTCAACCGCTGCGGCGTACCGCTGATCGAGATGGTAACCCGTCCTGACCTGCATTCCTCTGCCGAGGCAAAAATTTCTTGAAATGATCAAGACTACGCTGTCCTACCTCGATATCTGCGACTGCAAGATGGAGGAAGGCTCCATCCGCTGTGACGTTAACGTTTCCATCCGTCCGGAAGGCTCCACCGAGCTGGGCACCCGCGTTGAGATGAAGAACATCAACACCTTCTCCGGTGCGGTCCGTGCGATCGATTACGAGATTGCACGCCAGATCGAGGTTGTAGAGAACGGCGGCGAAATCAGCAGGAGACCCGCCGCTGGGACGACGTTAAGCTGAAGAACACGGTAATGCGTACCAAGGAAGATGCGCAGGACTACCGTTACTTCCCGGATCCGGACCTGATCGCCGTAGAGATCTCCGACGAGTGGCTGCACCAGATTGAGCGAGGTTCCGGAGCTGCCGATCACCCGTTATGAGCGTTACCTCAACGAGTACGGCATGACTGCCATGGAGGCG
>VOFB01004007.1_pt1 | contig 25779 bp, 47 predicted proteins | sample 5384141 | NCBI WGS metagenome assembly VOFB01 (sample SAMN12384721, study PRJNA508395) | human gut metagenome | isolation source: healthy gut A | host: Homo sapiens | reverse complement strand
TTCATGTATTGCTCCTCCATAACATTGAAGCATGCTAGACGGATCAGGCCTGCCAGACCGTAAAATAAAAAGAATAGCTATTCCTGTAAATATGACACATTCCGCTTAAATCCCAGCACAATAGGAAGGATCCCGAAACAGACGATATCTGCAAGGGAATCGATCTGGATCCCGAAGCATTTCTTCCTCCGTTCTGTTCTTTCCTTAGTTCTTGCGATCTTTCCGTCAAACATATCGCACAGTCCGAAATGCAAGAGCAAGCACCGCTGCTGAATATGGTCCGTCACAGCAGAAGATCTCCGATCATGGAAGAAACTACGCTTATGTAAGTCATTATTACTGTGTAATCATAAAATCCCTATCATTTGCACACCTCTTTTTTCTTCTTTTTTTTCATGTCAGGGTTATATTCACAGTCCCACAGGGGACTTACCTTGATCTGGGCGCAGATCTCCGCGATCTGCATTCGATCAAATCTTTCAGGATTCCCTTTTTTCCGATAGTGAGCTGAGCCACCGCAGTAAACCCCGCACTGATCAGCAGCCTGTACATCCCAGCCCTCTGCTACACCATTCCTGAAGCAGCAGGCCACCGAATACCGGACTGAAAATGGTAAGAAAACAAAGTCTCACTGATTCCCATTCCTCCCGGAAGCGGCAGCATATCCACAGATACCGATATCACTGGAGAAAAGGATGCTATCCTAGAAACTGGTCTCCATGAGTCCAAAAGCCTGATATATTGAATCCAGGTTATCAAAAATAGTGCTACATGCTGGCAAAGTGGATTCTATTACTTTAACGATCACCAGCGGATTATTCTTCCAGATATGCCGCAGTATTTCGGTAAGTATCCATGGAAGCTTCCAGTTTTTTCAGCCGTCCCTCTTTTTCCTCATCAGATGAAACCGTTCCAGAAGCTTCATAACCCTTCACCAGGATCGCTTTTGCCAAAAGCGGATGAAATACCAGAATGGTCATAAAAGTGACACAGAAGATATTCAGCATCAGCCCCAGATAAACACCGCAGGATCTCCTTCCAGATATTTGTGAAGAAATCCTTCCGAAAAATCGCGATCCTAATACTGATCAGTCACAAGCACCAGCTTATAGGTAATCGTCACGATCATCAGGATCACCGCTGACACCGGAATGGAAATCTCTTTTTCATAGTAGATTCAGATGGGCTGTCCGGCTGGCGGATGTGGATACAGCTGAAAAGAACCAGACGAAAATAGTTCCTTTTTTCTTCAGATGGATCCCGCTGGAACGCATCATATACCAGATAAATGATGGATTCAGATAAAAAATGCTACCAGTGCAATTCCGGAAGCAGCCACCGTTTATCTGCCCTATGTATGGCATCCATCATGGAAGACAGGTCTTCCGTGAAAAACATGCCGTAGATAGTCAAAGGCAAAAACTGCCAGGAACACTCCGTTAAATATGATCTTTTTTCTGCTCTTCATCACTTGACACCTTCGTATAGCTGTTGATCTTCTTTTCAATTTTAGTTCCAAAACCGTTCATAAAATGCCAGAGTTTTGTTTTCTGGTCCCAGAATAAAAGCATACTCTGAGGCGAGGATACACCTGCCATCCATGCAAGTACATGCTGCTTGGTAAAATGGTAGACAGAAAAAACCAGCACAGCCAGTGTAAACGATACCCTTATACCATGTCGGAATTCTTTTCTGATCCTTGATCCCCAGAAAACAGAACCAGCTTTCTACTTCAGACAATGGATAGATGTTGTGGTTATCTGCCGCATCATCGTAAATACAGCCAACTGGCCAGTAGATCCTAGATTCCGTTTCCTTCGATCACCGGTCTTGTATTGGTAGTGGATATGCTGTGAAATATGATCAGACACACACAACGGATATTGAATCCAGTAAAAACGGTAAACTTGTTCCCTGCCTCTGCCTTTGCCACAAGGATATATAATTTACTGCCTAAATATATACATCCAAAATAGATATCAAAAACTGCGGCACAAATGGGAGCCAGATCAAGATTACTTTCTATATTGTGATGATACTAACCGCCTGCGATCGCCCTTTGAACCGGAATATACAAGACAGTTAAATATAAATGAAAAACAAGGAAAGCCCCGTAGCAGGTACACGAATCCCTGTTACATATTTCCAAAAATCGTTTCATAAATTCACGCCTCATTATTTTATTGATATCAGGAATAAAACATATTCTTCTCCTGCTAACATCTGCTAGTCACAGTATAACAGTCGGGGCGTATGGTTTCAACTAAATATGGAAAGTTTAAGAATTGTTAAGATTTTGAGTTCAGTTATTTTTCTTTTTTGTTCATACTTTTTTCAGAATGACGTCACAGAATGACCACAAAATATGAGTATATTATTAGATGTGCAAAGGGTACTACCTTTGATAACACTTTTTTTTTTCATACTGCCGGGGCTGCCTCCAAACAAAGCCCCGGCCTCCTTCCTTTTTATTTTCCCATTTTTTAATTATGCCATGCAAGACGTACACTGGATGGATGTACTTTTTTGTCATCCAGTCTACATCATTGGTGATCCAGTCCATGATCCCGAGCTGGCGTGTCTCCCATGCGATGGTTGCCTCTCTTGCTTCCGGTGTTTCTTCCACTTCCATAGTTGTGTCGATCTCGTCATATCCAAAATATATCCGCCTGCACTCCAGATGCTGAAGTTGCTGTCCGGGCCCGGATCTATTGTTTCGCCTCTCTGCGCCACAAGTCCGTCATGACGGGCTTTATATTCTTCCTCACAGCCGTCTTTAATTTTGTCATAAACATTCTGTGACGGATCAATTCTTTGTTTTCTCTTACAATACCAAAGTTATGATACATCAGGCGCATGTCTTTTTCCAGGAGTAGAGATCCAGGTAAAGGTATCTCCGATCTTTTCAGTCAATGCTGCCTTTACTTTCTCCTCTTCCGGAGAGATCACCGCTCCGTCTGCATTTTCGTAAAGCTCCGGCCATAGTTACTGTTCACTCCGTGCCAGTAACACGCTGCGCGATGCACAGAATTTATGCTGATCGCATAAATTCGCGCGGTATGTCTCGGGTTTTCTGTGACCTTCGCTCACAAAAAACACCTCGCGGGATATTACCAGTGAACAGTCAGGTCCCAGGGTGGCTGAAATCTGGCTCATGGTGTTTCCAAGGATCACCGGCAGTCTGATCTGCGTGAAGAACAGAACGATTCCAAGGATAATAGCGATCAGGTTGATGTTGCAGAGGATTTTTTCCAGTTGATGCCGGCCTTCGCCTCCATCAGCGACTGTCCGTGGGTCCACATCAGGATCATTTGCACACTCAGGAAAGCACTGGCATAGATCACCCATTCTTCACCAAGAACTACCGTTACAAGAGGGATCACCAGATTTCCGAATTGGAATAGATGATGGATTCTTTTTTCTACCACACTTAATTTCAGTGGCTTGCCGATGATCTGTACAAATACCAGAAGAAAAATATGGATCAGGATGGCTGCTGCCACTGCCAGAAGGAAGCCATTCCGGATGCTTCTGAATATTCGATCTGAAAAGCATTGATCATTACACAGGGCATGATGATGTAGATACAGATGACTGAAAGTGTCCTGCTGCTTTTTTGCATCGATAAGTCCGCATTTACCACTGTAAATCCACAGGACATCATCAGAAAAAATACGACGATCTGCTGCAATAATTGTAAAGTTATCATTTTTCTCCCCTCCGAACGCGTCAGCTCTGTCCTATCTCTTTCAGGGCTGTCTGAAGTTGCGCGTCTTCTTTATGTGTAAGTTCTGTCCAGTCTGTGATGTCTCCGGAAAGCTCTGCTTCCACATCCGGAGTGATTCCTTTTTGTTGATATCATTGCCCTTTGGCGTAAAATATTTTGCGATGGTGATCTTTACCGCACTGCCATCGGTAAGAGGCTGGATGGTCTGCACCACGCCCTTCCCATAGGTAGTTGTTCCTACAATCGTTCCAATCCCGTAGTCCTTTACCGCCCCCGCAAAGATCTCCGATGCACTAGCACTGTTTCCGTTTACCAGAACAGCCAGCGGCATGTCCAGTTCATTTTTTCCGTCGCAGGTTTCCTCTTCCCTTTTTCCGTTTTTGTCCTCTGTATAGACGATCAGCCCTTCCGAAGTATCTGGCGGAGTACGCCGCAGACTGCAGTAAGAAGGCCTCCCGGATTATCACGGAGATCCACAACCAGCTTCTTCATTCCCTGATCCTTCAGATCTGCAAATGCTTTTTATACTGATCGCTGGTCACCTCAGAAAATTCGGAGATCCGGATATAGCCGGTGTCTCCGGAAAGCATCTCATGGGAAACGGTCTGGATCTCCACATCACGGATCTCCACTTTGACATCCCGGGGTTTCTCTTCGTTTTCCCGCTGTATGGTCAGCATTACGGAATCTTTCTCACTGTCACGGACCATGGAAGCAATATCGGAAGTTTCTTTGTCTGTAACATCAGCTCCATCTACTGCCTTGATCACATCTCCCTTTTTCAGTCCCGCCTGTTCTCCAGGGCCACCCTCATAAAGCTGTATGATCTTTGCCCCTCCGGCGTCATCCTTCTGAAGAACGGCACCGATTCCTACGTAGGAGCCTTCATTGGAAGTATTCAGCTCTTTTATACTGTTCTGCTGTGTAATAGGTGGAGTACGGATCCTTCAGGCCGGCAAGCAGGCCAGCATAAAGCCCCTCACGCAGGCTGCTTTCGTCTTTTTCATCCAGATATTCTTCATCGATCAGTTCTTCCAGGTAATTCAGCTTCTGAACCGTTTTCACATCGGAAAGCGCATTGCCTTTCGGAAACAGTACTTTCTGATAGCTGGTAAAAACAGCGCCTGTCACAACCAGCGTTGCTGCCACTCAATGGCTATACCTTTTTGAATTCTTTATTTTCATATTTTTCCTTTCTTCTGCACAGCCGGCAAAGCCGATAAGATCACAGATTTTCTGTACTCCTCTGTGCGCCGTTCGGTTTTTATACCGAAAACGGCTGCCGATATTCCGACAGCCGCTGTATATCTTATGATCACACATCATGCGGATACATAAGATTCTCTGCTATTTGGTTATACTCTGAGATGTTTTCTTGTTGTGAAAAAGCTTCCCAAAAAGACCGATTCCCACACCAAGTCCAAGTCCCATGGGAACCAGACCCTCATAAATCTGCCAGATTGGAATGAAATCCACGATTCTGTCAATACATTGAATTTTGTCAGAATAAACTCTACAGCGGAATTATACAGGAAAAACAGGCAGATCAGCGGTATCGCCGCACCGATCACACCCAGAAGGATTCCTTCCAGAAGGAATGGAAGCCGTACAAAAGCATCGGTAGCTCCTATGTATTTCATAATTCCAATTTCTTCCTTACGAACAGAAATACCCATAGATACAGTATTGCTGATCAGGAATATGGAAATGATCAAAAGGATTGCGATCACGGCAATCGACACATAAGAAACCAGCTTGTTAATGGAACCAAGTGTCCTGGATGCCTGTTCAGACTGATTTACCTTCCGTGACATGTTCCAGTCCCTGGATATAATTCACCAGTTCTGTCTGCTTGGTAATATCATTAAGATATACCTGATAATTGGATGAATTGGCAAGAGGGTTATCATCTTTAAATCCATCTGCCGCATCTTCATCTCCAAAAAATATTTCTGTTTGTATTCTTCCCATGCCTGATCTGCGGACTGATAGTCCATCCTGGCCACTTCCGGCCTGGACTGAATAGCATCGCCGATCGCCTGGATCTCTTCCTCTGAAGTGCCCTCATCAAAGAATACTGTGATCGGTACTTCTTCTTCCACCTTATGGGCAATATTACCGACGTTGTTCACGATGGAATAGAAAATACCTACCAGAAAAATGCAGGCTGCCATCGTGATGATACATGCCAGGGAAAACATCCAGTTTCTTTTATATTCTTAAATCCCTGCTTCAGGGTATACCAGATCGTACTAGGCCTCATGATATCCTCCCTCTTTCTCATCGCTGATGATCTTGCCGTTGTGCATGGTAACTACTGCTTGCGCATGGCATTGACGATATCTTTATTATGGGTAACTACCAGGACTGTTGTTCCTCTGTCATTGATCTGTTCCATCAGTGTCATGATCTCCTCGGAAGTCTTTGGATCCAGATTTCCGGTTGGCTCGTCAGCCAGAAGGATATCCGGACGATTTACAAGCGCCCTGGCAAGCGCCACTCGCTGCTGCTCACCACCAGAAAGTTCATCCGGATATGCTTTATATTTTCCGGCAAGTCCTACTTCCTGGAAGGACCTCCGGGACACGTCTGCGGATCACTCGCGTTGGTCTTCCGATAACACGCTGTGCAAATGCAACGTTTTCGTATACATTGCGGTCTTTCAGCAGACGGAAGTCCTGAAATACTACGCCAAGCTTTCTGCGATATTTGGCCACACGTCTGTGTTTCATCTTCTCCAGACGCTCTCCGCTGACTATAATGTGTCCATTTGTACTATCAAGCTCTTTCATAAGAAGTTTGATCAGTGTAGATTTTCCTGACCCACTGCTTCCTACTACAAAAACAAATTCTCCTTTATCTACGTGCAAATTAGCATGGTTCACAGCCGGAAGACCCGGGCCGTAAGATTTGCTCACATCTACAAGATCGATCATATATATCCTCCTCTATATTATAAAAGCATAATTTTCTTAATTTTTTGTAACATTATTGTAATATATTTTCTGTTTAAATGCAAGAATAAATTTCCCGGGCCCTACAACTGTTACTGTTCACGTTACTGTTCACCCGTTCTCAGTAACACGCTGCGCGATGCTCAGAATTTATGCTGATCGCATAAATTCGCGCGATATGTCTACACTTTCTGTGACCTTGCTCACAAAAAACACCTCTGGACATTTGAACAGTAACCTGTTCCCCATTCGCTCAATAAAGTAAGCAAAACAAATTATTTATTTTAACGTAAAATACTTACAATAGAGTCATGGATGTTATCTGTGAAGTTCATGAATTCGTTACTGCTCACCCGTTCTCAGTAACACACTTCGTGAATGCTTCCAAACAGGAGGGACATTTACCACTAATATTCCATGATGAAAACGCTCATACGTAAAAACTGCCACCTATTCCGGGAAGGAATAAGCGGCAGTTTAAAAGTTCTAATATGTTGCCTTAATATATCAAACTATCATCCTGCATTCCGAATGCTATTAGTACTCTAATGTCTCCATATATTTCATATATCGAACAACCATCAGCGCGATCTTAAATGTAATGGCATCCTCAAACACTCTCAAATCAAGGCCTGTACTCTTCTGGAGTTTATCCAGACGATATACCAGCGTATTTCTGTGGATATACAGCTGACGTGAAGTTTCAGATACGTTCAGACTGTTCTCAAAGAATTTATCGATGGTGACAAGTGTCTCCTCATCCAAGAAATCATCCGAGAGTTGTCAAAGATCTCGCGGATAAACATCTCACAGAGGAATAGGCATCTTCCAGTTCCGTCCGATTCCAAGTGAGCTGATGCTCTTTTCATCAACCGCTGTGATAAACTTCTTTTTCAACTCATTGACTGGTACTATGCCATGCATCCTCAATCTTTATTCAGAAGACTCTTCCACACTATAATGATGCTCCATCAAACTGTGATCTTTTTCCGCCAAAGCAATTCCAGAATCATGACTTTCACGGCGAACATCTGCATCAATGTGCAGTTTCTTCGCACGATTATAAATATCTACAAGAAGCAGGTTATCAAGAAGCAGGTTCTTGATAAAGCTGTCTTTGTCAAAGCGTTCTTTATATGCTACGATCAGATTCTGGATCTGAAAAGCGGCGAGCTTGCCAACCATATAAGTGTCCTCATCGTCGCCGTGGGCAACCAGTATATATTCCAACTGATAGTCATCACAGACTTTAAAATACTGAAATCCCTTGACAAGCTGGCTGTCCGCCTGGGATTCTACAAAAGCCTGGATATCTGCCGGCTGGATCTCAAAATCAGAAAAGGTAGACGCAAGTACCTTGCCGTCTGTGTCAATGACACAAAATTCCGTCCTTGATATTTCTTTAAGTCCCTCGAGCGTATTCTGTAACACCTGATTCGATATCATTCCGTTCAATCCCTTCTCACTTATGTGTATGCTTATCTTCTGTCTTTCCCTCTCTATCTATGGCTATTTTAATACAAAATCACCAAAAATGAAAAGAGTAAAACTGAAAAAATTTACAAATTTTTGTTGAAATCCGCCTAATTTTTCTCTATAAAACCTTCTCCATGAACTTCTCTTGCATCGGAAACGATCACAAAAGCGTTGGGATCAATATCATCTACCAGCTCTTTCAGCTTCACAATTTCCTTTTTGTTTACCACACAGAAGATGATCGTCTTCTCCTGACCGGAATACATCCCCTTGCCACAGATTCCTGTCGCTCCGCGATCCAGGTCTTCCATAATGACTCTGGCAACCTCATCCGGCTTCTCCGTGATGATAAATGTCTGTTTGGAAAATTTCAGACCTTCGATCAAGCTGTCAGATACCTTTGTTACAAGATAAACGGCGATGATGGCATACAGGGCCCGCTGGATACCGAACACATACATTCCTACAATCACAATAAGCCCATCAATAAACTGCATGATCTGTGCGATGGAATAATGACGCATATACTTCTGGATCAGTGCTGCCATCATATCCGTTCCGCCTGTGGTTCCCTGTCCAAGGAAAACCATTCCAATACCGATTCCCAGGATCACACCACCGTATACAGCAGCCAGAAGGAGATCATCTCCCGCAATATTCCACACCGGCTGAATGGCAAGCCAGGTTGAGAGGGAGATCTCACCGACCAGAGCTTTTTTACAAAGGAAAAGCCTTTGATCCGCCATCCCAGAAAAAACAGCGGAATGTTCAGCGTGATATTAGTAAGCCACAGCGGAACCCCGCCATCTATGATCTCACCGGTCCAGTGCTTCACCAGGATCGCTATACCGGAAAAGCCGCCTGTTACCAGCCCGGTTGCATCAAAAACGGAATTGATGGCAAGTGCCATCAGCCCGGTTCCTACTATGATCAGAAGATAATCCAGATACCAGTCCTTTTTTTCACAAGACTCATAAAGTGCTCCTTTCATTTTTTAGCAATTCCCGGAATTTCTGTCTTGAAATGTCCTCAATATTTCTATTCCGCTGTGAAAATCCCGGAAATGCTATAGTATCATATGACAACTGCATCAGTTTCCCGCACTGACGTGTCATAAAAAGAACGGGACCGTACACTATTCTGCGTCCGTTCCCGTTCTCCATGCTATTTTCTGTCTTTTTATTTATAAAATGAACAAATTCATAGCTTTCCATTATCTGAAAGTATTTTACGATTCTCGGATAAAGCGGTTCTGCCTTATCTCCGAAATGCTCTTTCACCAGCAGGGCAAGCTCCTGCACGGTTTTGGCTCCATCGATCTCAGGCCAGATAAAAGTTCCCATTTCATCAAGATGAACCTTGGAAAACCTTGGCTTGCCAAAAACCTTCTGCGCGATGGTATTGAACATACCCTTATTCTCTATCTCAAGAATGATCCGCTGCTTCAGGTCCCGGTGCCACCGGATCGACTGGTTTGTTTCGGGATCAGATCAAGATAGTTGATATCCTGTTTCTTATCCTTTTTGTTTTTTCTCATCAGGCTTTCTTCTTTCTCCAGATAGAGAATTTAAGCAGTGACAGGATCATGATGATCATCAGCACAACGCCGCCGATATTTCCAAGGTTTACAACGCCGGACATATCAAGGCTGATACCGACAACTGCAAAGATCGCAAGAAGAATTCCAACAAGACCCTCGCCGGCGATCATACCAGCACAGTACAGAGTACCATCTGTGGCCTGAGCTGTCTTGGTTTTTTCGTCAACACCTTTTCTGCTGTCAAGTAATCCACGAACGATACCACCGATCATGATGGTTGCGTTCAGATAGATTGGAAGATAAAGACCGATTGCAAAAGGCATTACCGGGATACGGAGGATCTCAAGGCAGATTGCAAGAAATACACCGATGAATACAAGTGCCCATGGAAGATTTCCTCCCATGATACCTTCAACGATCATCTTCATAAGCTGAGCCTGTGGCGCAGGGATCTCTTGCTGTACCGTATCCCCATGCTGCATCCAGAAGATACAGAACACCACCGATTGCAAGACCGGAAGCAACAACACCGATCAGCTCACCGATCTGCTGTGTCTTAGGAGTTGCACCAAGAAGGTATCCTGTCTTAAGGTCCTGAGAAGTATCACCGGCGATTGCTGCAATGATACAGATTACAGAACCAATCGCAATTGCTGCTGTCATTCCGTCGATACCTGTTTTACCGGAGCTCTTGATCGCAAATGTAGCAATCAGAAGAGTAGCGATAGCCATACCGGAAACCGGGTTGTTGGAGCTTCCTACAAGACCTACCATACGGGAAGATACTGTTGCAAAGAAGAATCCAAAAACTACGATGATACATGCACCAAGAAGAGTTACCGGGATTGCCGGAACGATCCAGATGATAAATACCATTGCTATAACACCGAGAAGGATGAACTGCATCGGAAGATCCTGTGCGGTTCTCTCTGTGCTTGTGTTCTTGCTTCCCTTCATGCTCTTCATGGAGTCACGGAAGGTTGTAACGATCAGCGGCAGGGATTTGATCAGGGAAATGATACCACCTGTAGCGATGGCACCTGCTCCGATATATTTAACATAAGTGACCAGATCGCTGATGCACCGCCGCCGCATAAAGCTGGGCAATGGTCGTTCCCTGCTGCCGGATACAGCCATGTATCTGGTCCGAACAGGCAAATCATCGGAATGATGACCATCCAGCCGATAAGAGAACCGGTAAACATGTAGGATGCGATCTTCGGTCCTACGATATAACCAACACCAAGAAGTGCCGGATATACTTCCATACCGATCTCACCCTTTGAAGGGATGTAAATGCTGCAGAAACGTCTGCCGGGATAACCTTCAGACCGTCAACAACAAATTTGAAGACTGCAGCAAGTCCCATACCGGAAAATACAGTAGAAGCGTTTGCGCCGCCCTCTTCACCTGCAAGAAGTACGTCTGCACATGCAGTTCCTTCCGGATAAAGAAGTGTCGCATGCTCTTTAACAATAAGAGCGTTACGAAGCGGTACCATGAAAAGTACACCAAGGATACCACCGCAAAGTGCGATCAGAGTGATCTCAACGATGCCTGGTTTGCTTGTAAGTCCTTCCTCTGCCCACAGGAATAAAGCCGGCATGGTGAAGATTGCACCTGCCGCTAATGACTCACCGGCTGAACCGATTGTCTGGACCATATTGCTCTCCAGAATGGAGTTTCTGCGAAGAATCACGCGGATAACACCCATGGAGATAACTGCCGCCGGAATGGAGGCAGATACTGTCATACCAACACGAAGACCAAGGTAAGCATTGGCTGCGCCGAAGATGACAGCAAGAATACATCCCATGATCACAGATGTAACTGTGAGCTCCGGAGTGATTTTCTCCGCAGGAATGTAAGGTTTGAACTCTGTGTTTTTGTTCATATTTCCTCTCCCTTTATCTAGTAAATTAGTAACGTTATATAGTATAGCAAATTTCGCAGTATTTTGCAAGAAATTATATCTGAGATATTATATATTATTTACAATTTTCTGTATAATTATAAGCAATAATTGGTCACTATGCAGCTTTTATGCTAACATAGTGACCTTTATTCCTTACAATTGAATATTATACATTTAAAATAAAATACTTTTTTTTTCAGTTGTCCGTTTCCAGCTGTTTTGTCAGATATCGCCCTACGATTCGAGAAATTTCCGATATCCCGGATATAGGCAAAATCCTTTCCAAAATCTTCTTTTCCGCCGGAAGATCCTTCTCTTCGCCTGCAAAATACCCCCAGAACACTGACGCCCTGGCTCCGAAGACGACGCACCTCTGTTGCAGTATCTGAAATGGCATATTTTCCCTGATAAGGCCGGATTTTTTTGCATTGGGTCGGTTTATGATCACATCGTAAGGGGCGTCCGTCACTTAAGATAATCAGGATCTTTTTTTCCTCTTCCCTCTGCAAAAGACTGTATCCCGCTGCTTTTATGGCAAGCCCGTCCCGATTATTGAGGAAGTCACATAATTGAAAATATCCTCATCTGCCGAAACCGGATCATCATATTCCCGGTATCGCTGCAGGATCGTATGATCCCAGAATGCAGTAGCTCATAACCCGATGAGGGATGTCCACATTGCTCAGGGCAGAGCTGATCATATAAGCCTGCAGTGCCACATCTCCCTGTCGGCTCATCTGTGAACCACTGGCATCGATCAGTATATCCACCACAAAATCCGTATTGTCTCCACGAAGAATCCTCTTAAAAAGATTTGCCTCACCGCTTCTGCCTATACGCCACAGCCTGGAAGGAACGATAGTTCCCCGGTCTGATAGGACTTCCTGGTTTTCACTTCGATCACCAGTGCTTTTTTCAGGAGTTCAGTCAATATGGCAATATTTCGTTTTGCAATTCTGTGCTTGTCATGATAGATCCATATGTTCTTATTACGCAGACGCTTTGCATACTGATACTGATAATTATCACGAACCGGATTTTCAGGATTCCTTCTGTAAAATACAGGCTGCAGTCTCCGTGTATTCCCCGGCACATAAGATGGTTCATTCTTTTTCTTCCGCAGGTGTGAGATAGGTTTTTCCAAAATTCAGTTCCACATAGGTATGAGCTTTTTCTGAAGAGCTTCCTCTGAAATCACCGTGATCTTGTTTTTCACCTTACGTTTTTCTTCCATATCCTGTGTCAGTGAGGAATCCTCAATATCTGTCATCCGGTCTGTGAGCTTTTCCACGTAATTTTCCAGAGCTTCCTCATACATCTCTTCATTAAGGTAGTCTTCCCAGCCAAATTCCGTCAGTTCTTCCAGCGTCACCGCCATTACCCGTTCAAGGGAACCGTTTTTCTTCTCAAAGTCCGGATCGATGACCGCATTATAGAGGCTGTCGATGATCCGAATCAGTTCCATGGTGTCTCCGCTTTCTGCACAGGCATAGATCTGATCCCGAATGCAGACAGTTTTTTCTCCAGAGGCTGTACGCTTCCTGTAAGTACATCACGGAATACTGCAATTTTCAGCCTGTCTAACAACTTATCGTAGGAAGGCAGGGTTTCATATTCCTGATCCAGGATATCTTCCAGAGCTTTTTTCTCATGCGGCGAACCCCGGGGCGCTCTTCACAGATCCGCTCTCCCACTGCCGCTTCGATACAGAGCTGTGTCAGCCCGGTGAGCTCCGTCTCAGAGGCATCCAGATAGATTTTTTTACAAGATAAAGGCCAAGCAGATTTTTGTCAAAATATCTGGCAAAAGCCCCCTGTTTGATTCCATCGTAAAGAGCGATCTCTTTTGAGCGGAGAAACAGCGATACATCCGGCTTCACATCCAGTGTATAGTCACCGCTTACCGTCCAGAGGAGATTACGGATCCGGTTTTCCAGCTCCATCTTGTAATCTTCTATAGAAAGTTCTTCTGTCAGATCTTTATGCATAGACATCGTCCTTTGTCCACTCTTCCGGGATCCTTGTACGGACTACATCGTCCACGATCTCCTTTTCAAAAATATCGAAGGTTTTGTTCACCACTCCCATCTGCACTGCTGCCAGGGGAGAAAGTCCTGCACGAACAATCTTCATGGCAGCCAGAAGTCCTCGAAGATCCAGCGCTTTTGTGGAGATCTCACTGTTTACGGATTTCTTCTGAAGATCCATAAATACACCGATAAACTGTTCCACTGCCTTTTCCTTTGCCTCCGGGAACATTTTGCGGAAAAATAAATCCCAGGGTTTCTTACGATCATCTCCAGCTTATCCACCGGAACTCGCAGTTCTTCCATATCTTTACACAACTTCATGATAATACTCTGCCTGTTCTCTTCCGTTCTCCATGGCTGCCGCCTGATCTGCTGCCTCCTGCAGTTTTGCCAGTGCCAGTTTTGTCTGAGAAAGAAGGGCTGTTGTATCTTTGAGCATGTTCATCGGAACAGTCACATCTGCTCCGGCTGTCTTGATCTCATTTACCGTACCGGCAAGGTTTCTGGAAAAACGCATCACTGCCGGAATGATATGCTTGCTGGCAATATCGATCATGGCACGGGCTTCGATATTCAGTGCCTTGGAGTATCCTTCATACTGGATCTCTGCACGGGAACGGAGTTCAGCTTCCGTAAATACGCCGAATTTGCCAAACAGCTGGATCGCTTTATCGGTCACAAGTGCCGGGATCGCTTCCACCATGGAATTGATGTTCGGCAGGCCTCTGCGTTTTGCTTCTTCTACCCACTCTTCAGAATAACCGTTGCCATTAAATACGATCCTCTGATGTTCTGTTGCATATTCTTTGATCAGGTCATGCACGGCAAGCTCAAAATCTTCTGCCTTTTCCAGACGGTCGCAGGCATCGGAGAATGCTTCCGCTACGATCGTGTTGATCACCACGTTACATTCTGCTACGGAATCTCTGGATCCTACCATACGGAATTCAAATTTGTTTCCGGTAAAGGCAAACGGTGAAGTACGGTTACGGTCCGTTGCATCTTTTGCAAAATCCGGAAGAGTCTTAACGCCGGTATGTAATTTTCCGCCTTTTAAGCTGTGTGTTGCAGAGCCGGTGCTGATCAGCTGTTCCAGTACATCCTCCAGCTGTTCGCCAAAAAATACCGAAATAATAGCCGGAGGCGCTTCGTTTGCACCCAGTCTGTGATCGTTTCCCGGATCGGCTGCGGACTCACGAAGCAGATCTGCATGGCGGTCTACAGCACGCAAAATACAGGTCAGGATCATCAGGAACTGAATGTTCTCGTGCGGTGTTTTGCCCGGCTCAAGAAGGTTGATGCCGTCATCTGTGGTGATGGACCAGTTGTTATGTTTACCGGAACCGTTGACACCCTCAAATGGTTTCTCATGAAGAAGACACTGCAGTCCGTGACGCTCTGCCACCTGTTTCAAAGTCTCCATAATGATCTGGTTGTGGTCTGCTGCTACGTTGCACTCTGCATAGATCGGTGCCAGCTCATGCTGTAGGATGCATCCGGTTCACCCTTGATCAGCTCCTTGCCAGAAAAAGCTTAAGAGTACCTTTCCGTCCTCTCTTGGCGCTGTGACAAATGCGTCATGTTTCTCGGCAGTAACACCTGTCAGCGGCTGAAACCAGTGACAATAATGAGTAGCACCTTTCTCAATAGCCCATTCCTTCATCTCATGTGCAACCACATCAGCGATCTCCATGGACAGCTCCTTACCCTCTTCTATTGTCTTTTTCAGTTCGCGGTATACCTTCTTCGGCAAACGGTCCTGCATAACAGAATCGTTAAATACATCGCAGCCAAAGATTTCCTTTTACGTTGATATAATCTCCATTTCTTCCTCCTTTTTCGTTCCTGTATATCCAGTCTTTCTTATGAGGAAAGACATTTTCACCTCTGTATGATCACCTTGTCTTCGGATACTCGGATCATTCTTCGCTCTTCTGGAATCTCCTTGATCTCCTGCATTTTCTGGTCCAGCCGGCTTTTTTTTTCTGTTTCTTACTGCTGGTAAGATAAAGGTTCATGGCCTCATGAAGATTATCGATTTCCACATGGGTCTGATCTCCACCGAACTCTCCATCCAGCGTCCACGGAACAGCCTCCTCTGACTCTATCACAACATGCGCAGACTTAAAAAGAATAAATCAGATCTGTATTGTCCTCTGCTGTCAGCATTGCAGTCATGATCTCCTGCAATTCCAGCGGATTCTTCGGATGTCTGATCAGTGTCACCTCAAAAAGTCCGTCATTCATATCCACGTTTTTTCCGGTAAGATTCTTAAATCCGCCTACAGATCTGGAATTGCTGATCATACCGTAGATAAAATCATTCTCCACAGTCAGCTCATCGGAGGTTACCTTCAGATGATAGGATTTCACCTCAAAAGCTGCTTCATCCCTTCCAGCACATAGGCAACATGTCCCAGGATATTTTTCAGATCCTGGTCTGTCTCATAGGAAACATTGGTAAACAGTCCAAACGCAGCCACATAGGCAAATGTCTGGTTATTAAATTTACCGATGTCACAGTGATAGATCTGCTCCTCCATGATCATGGAGGCAGCTGCAGTCATACTCTTCGGCATAAACAGACTGTTGGCAAAATCATTGGTGCTTCCTGCAGGGATATACCCGATCGGTGTCTGGCTGCCCACTTCCACGATTCCGGTAACCACCTCATCCAGTGTACCGTCACCTCCACTGCAGGCGATCAGATCTACCTGATCTGCATATTCCTTCACCTGTTCATAAGCATCCTTCGGTCCCTGCGTGGCACGGATGATCACTTCGTACCCACCTTTATTAAAGATATCCACAATGTGCAGCAGATGCATCTTGGTTTTTCCTTTTCCTGCTTTGGTGTTGAAAACCAAAACAGCATTCTTTTTTCATTCTACAATCCTCATTTCCCGAAATGATTCGTTATGTCTATTCTTTTACTATGATAAAAAAAACGATGTAAAATGTCAATCTTAACTTTTCACATCTGGTCTTACCACAGGCAGCCGGGATTTTATAACAAAAAAGTCCGAAAACCCAATAAAATTGAATCTTCAGACCTTTTGTTAAGTAGCGAGAGGGAGACTCGAACTCCCGACACCACGGGTATGAACCGTGTGCTCTAGCCAACTGAGCTATCTCGCCATATTTTTTTGTAAGATGGGACCTATAGGGCTCGAACCTATGACCCTCTGCTTGTAAGGCAGATGCTCTCCCAGCTGAGCTATGATCCCATATAAATAGCGAGAGGGGGATTCGAACCCTCGACACCACGGGTATGAACCGTGTGCTCTAGCCAACTGAGCTATCTCGCCATATCTTTTTTGTAACATGGGACCTATAGGGCTCGAACCTATGACCCTCTGCTTTGTAAGGCAGATGCTCTCCCAGCTGAGCTAAGATCCCATAACAGTTGTTCGTCTTAGGAACTCTTCCGTTCCGCAACTCGCTTTGCTATTATATAATGGTTTGTGACTTGTGTCAACAGTTTTTTCAAGGTCAGTGTCGGAGAATCCTCTTTCTGACCCGCAGATCTCGCCATAAGGTACCAGTCCCAGTTTGATCAGAGCCTGGAATCCGTTGCAAATACCAAGTGCAAGACCATCTCTCTCATTCAACCAGTTTTGTTAACAGCTTCTTTGATCTTCGCATTCTGGAAAGCAGTTGCAAAGAATTTCGCAGATCCATCTGGCTCATCACCGGCGGAGAATCCGCCTGGGAACATGATGATCTGCGCCTGATTGATTGCTTTTGCAAAGAGCTCTACAGAATCATGGATATCTTCTGCTGTCAGGTTTTTGAATACTTTAACGTCAACTTCTGCACCAGCGCGTTCAAAAGCTCGTTTGTGCTGTCGTACTCGCAGTTTGTACCAGGGAATACAGGAATAAATACACGCGGTTTTGCTACTTTGTGCTTGCAGACATAGACGCTTCCTGCATGATAAAGGGCACTCGTCGATCGTGCCGCCATCTGCTGTGCTTTATGCCTCCGGTGCCGGTCCGTCGTTTTTCTGCTCCGGATACGGTTTTAAATACCTTCTCCAGCGTACCTTTCCATGCAGTCAGAGCCTCTCCCATTGTAATCACATCCCCATAGGAAAGCACTGCATCGTCTTCTACTTCACCGATCACAATAAGTAATGGTAAAGCTCTGCCACTTTATCTGCCGGAACTTCTGCCATGATATCTTCCGAAATGCCGCTGCAAAGAAATCTCTTGGCTCCAGGTTATGCTCAATCTTTACACCCATGCCGTTACCAAATGCCATCTTGCTGACAGCTGCTGCCAGACCATTTCCGTCCAGTGCATAGGCAGATACGATCCTGCCTGCTTTAACATCTTCAAAGAATTTATGATACTGATCCATGATCCTGCGTAATCCCGGCAGATCATAAGCATCACGCTCGATTTTCAGCAGATACCAGTTTGTTTCCCGCTTTTTCAGTTCCGGTGTAATAATGTCCTGTTACTAGCCACATCTACCGCAAAGGAAACCAGTGTCGGCGGAACATCGATCTCGTTGAAGGTTCCGGACATACTGTCCTTACCGCCGATAGATGGAAGGCCAAATCCGATCTGTGCTGCATATGCGCCAAGAAGTGCGGAGAATGGCTGACTCCATCTCTTAGGATCTTCGGTCATACGGCGGAAGTATTCCTGGAAGGTGAAGCGGATCTTCTTGTAGTCACCACCTGTAGCAACAATTCTTGCTACAGATTCTGTTACTGCATAAGCAGCTCCGTGATATGGGCTCCAGGAGGAGAGATATGGGTCAAAGCCATAGCTCATCATAGTAACAGTCTCTGTTTTTCCGTTCTGTACCGGAACCTTTGCAACCATGGACTGTGTCTCTGTCAGCTGATATTTGCCACCGTGAGGCATAAATACACTGCCTGCGCCGATAGAGCCGTCGAACATCTCCACAAGTCCCTTCTGTGAGCAAACATTGAGGTCAGCAAGTGTGGAGAGCCATTTTTTCTTTTTACATCTGCTACTTCCGGTTTTCTTCAAATATTTATTTCTTTGTTCGGGAATCTCTGCTTCTACATTGTCTCCTGATGTGCACCGTTGGTATCAAGGAATGCACGGGAGATATTAACGATCTCTTTTCCTCTCCATTTAAGACAAGACCAGGCGTGGCTCTTCCGTAACGACTGCAACCGGGATTGCTTCGAGGTTCTCTTCGTTTGCAAAGTTCCAAGGAATTTGTCAACATCTTTTGGGTCAACTACTACTGCCATACGCTCCTGGGATTCAGGAAATTGCAATCTCAGTACCGTCAAGGCCGGCATATTTCTTCGGAACCTTGTCCAGGTCTACTCGAAGACCTGCTGCAAGTTCACCGATAGCTACAGAAACACCGCCTGCACCGAAGTCATTACATTTCTTGATGAGCCTGCTGACTTCCTCTCTTCGGAACATACGCTGGATCTTACGTTCAGTAGGAGCGTTTCCCTTCTGAACTTCTGCGCCGCAGACTTCGATGGAAGCTTCGGTATGTACTTGGAGGAACCGGTAGCACCGCCGATACCGTCACGTCCGGTACGTCCTCCCAGCAGGATAATGATATCGCCCGGATCAGAATTCTGACGGAGGACGGCACGTCTCGGTGCCGGCACCCATGACAGCACCGATCTCCATACGTTTTGCTACGTAGTCCGGATGGTAAACTTCTTTGACATAGCCGGTTGCCAGTCCGATCTGGTTACCATAGGAGCTGTAGCCGTGTGCTGCCTCACGTACCAGTTTTTCTGCGGGAGCTTAACCCTTTGAGTGTTTCTTTTAACAGATACGGTCGGATCTGCGGCTCCGGTCACACGCATTGCCTGATACACATAAGTTCTGCCGGAAAGCGGGTCACGGATGGCTCCGCCAAGGCAGGTAGCTGCACCACCAAACGGCTCGATCTCCGTCGGATGGTTATGGGTCTCGTTTTTGAAGTTGATAAGCCACTCCTCTGTCTTTCCATCAATCTCAACTGGAACAACAATTGAGCAGGCATTAATCTCATCAGACTCTTCCTGATCCTGCAGTTTTCCCTCTTTTTTGAGTTTACGCATTGCCATCAATGCCAGATCCATCAGACATACAAATTTATCTTCTCTTCCTTTGAATATCTCCGCCCGGTCAGCCAGATATTTCTGATAGGTGCCTTCGATCGGCTCACGGTAATATCCATCGGTAAATTTTACATTTTTCAGTTCTGTGGAGAAGGTGGTATGACGACAATGATCTGACCAATATGTATCCAGCACGCGGATCTCTGTCATGGAAGGATCGCTTTTCTCTTCTGATTTAAAATAATGCTGGATATGCTGGAAGTCCTTGAATGTCATCGCAAGATTTAAAGAATCATAAAGTTCCTTTAATTCTGCTTCCGGCATATCCTTTGAATCCGTCCAGGATCGCCACATCTGCAGGCTCTTCAAACTTTACAACCAGCGTTTCCGGTTTTTCCATGCCAATTTCTCACGGGAATCTACAGGGTTGATGCAGTGATGTTTGATAGCTTCGAAACTCTTCATCGCTCACTTCGCCTTCGATCACATACGTGGTGGCAGAACGGATCACTGGTTCTTCCTCTTCATTCAAAAATTTTCACACACTGTACAGCGGAATCTGCTCTCTGGTCAAACTGTCGTAAACGTGCAGAAAGCATTTCAGTCTTTCTTTTCTGCTGAAAATATAGTATCATAGGAAATATCATTAGTAAAATTAATATATCTTATATCATTTATAAGCGGAGGATTTTTCACATATGGATATCAATCTTGAACTTTACAAAGTGTTTTATTACGTGGCCACGACGCTGAGCTTTTCGGAGGCTTCCAGACAGCTTTTTATCTCACAGTCTGCAGTAAGCCAGGCCGTCAAAAACCTTGAAAAAAGCTGGGCCATACTCTGTTTGTGCGCAGCACCAAACGGGTCATCCTGACTCCGGAGGGAGAGCTTCTTCTCCAGCATGTAAAGCCGGCTCTTTCCATGCTCAACGAGGGAGAGGCTGTCCTTTCCGGAGAAGGAAATCTTACCGGTCAGCTGCGGATCGGTGCCAGCGATACTCTGTGCCGCTATTTTCTCATCCCCTATCTCCGCCGTTTCCACAAGGATCATCCGAGGTACGGATCAAGATCATCAACAGTACCTCCATCGGATGTGCGGAGCTTCTGGAAAACGGCCAGGCTGAGCTGATCGTCACCAACTACCCGAATTCCCGGCTTTCAGCCCACACCAAGCTTCAGACTGTGCTGGAATTCCGGGATATCTTCGTGGCAAATCCGGACTATTTCACCATGGGCAAATCGCCTCTTTCCATGGAAAATCTTCTGGATTATCCCATCCTGATGCTCGCTCCAAAGAGTACCACCAGCGAATATCTTCATCAGGTGTTTGCAGCCCAGGGACTGAAGCTGTTGCCTGAGGTTGAACTGAACAGCAACGATCTGCTGATCGATCTTGCAGAGATCGGACTTGGTATTGCCTGTATCCCGGATTATATGCTCCGCAACCGTCCGGGTCTAGAACCTGTCCATCTGAAAACACCTCTGCCCGCAAGAAGTGCCGTGATCGCTCATCATGAAGCACTGCAGCTTTCCCAGGCTGCCCAGTGCTTTCTTAAATATTTTTCCCAGATCTGATACGATCAAGTTCCTGCCGCTTACTGCTTTTCGCAATCGAAGCAGGATACTTCCCTGATTCAGTAAAAAAGCCACCGAATCTGCCATAAGGTTATTACGATCCTTATGTACTCAATTCCGGTGGTCTTTTTCTGTTATTGATATCGGTCAGATATTATTCTTATTACTTACGCTTCAGCCTTCGGCATCACGTCTGCTGCCGCAGTGATATACTCATTCTCGATCTTACTGAACAGACCGCTGTCTGCAAGCTCTGCAAGCTTCACGTCAATCGGCATCTTGCCCAGGACCGGAACCTTCAGCTCTGCTGCGATCTCATCAATATGGCTCTCACCGAAGACTTTGATCTGCTTGCCGCAGTCCGGACATTTCACATAACTGTAGTTCTCTACGATTCCAAGTACCGGTATCTTCATCATCTCAGCCATATTAAAGGCCTTCTTGACGATCATGCGGACCAGATCCTGCGGAGAAGTAACGATCACGACACCCCTCGATCGGCAGAGACTGGAATACTGTAAGCGGAACATCACCTGTTCCAGGCGGCATATCTACAAACAGATAATCCAGCTCGCCCCAGATCACCTCGGTCCAGAACTGTTTTACCATATTTGCAAGAACCGGACCTCTCCAGATGACCGGTGTCTCCTCATCCGGGAGAAGAAGGTTTACAGACATAACCTCGATTCCGTTTGCAGTTGGCATCGGATAGATCCCATTGTCACTGCCCTGTGCATTGCCCTTGATGCCATACATCTTCGGGATGGACGGACCGGTGATATCAGCATCCAGGATACCCACTTTATATCCCTTTGGAAGCCATCAGATTTGCCAGGGAGCCTGTTACGAAGGATTTACCCACGCCGCCTTTTCCGCTGACGATGCCAATCACATGTTTTACGTCAGAAAAAACGTTTGGTTCTGCCATGAGGCTCTGGGGCTGTTTCTGTCCGCAGCCTTCACAGCTTGATTTGTTGCAGGATGTATTGCTACACTCTTTTTGCCATAATAGATTCCTCTCATTCTTTGTATTTACACAGACAGAACTGGCTCTCTGTCCGTGTATTTTCCTCATTCACGATTTCTCATGAACTCCTTACCTTATTTCATAAATCTGTCGATCGCTTTTTCCAGTTCCTTGATAGCATCCCGGTCTCCATGCTCCACTGCATCCACGATGCAGTGTTCTATATGATCCTGCAGTATGATCTTGCCTGTATTATTAATAGCAGATTTCACTGCTGACAGCTGGATCAGCACCTCGCTGCAGTCCCGGCCGTCTTCCACCATGCGTTTGATGGATTCCATATGACCGATGGCCCTGGAAAGTCTATTGAGCACAGCCTTGGTCTGTGCGTGGCTGTGATGATGAGGATGTGTGCCATCGTGAGTATGCACATGTTCCTGTTCCCCGTGGGTATGTTCTAGAACGGTTCCATCCTCGAGAACGTGCACATGTGTTTCTTTCATGTGTATTTCCTCCTTCAGATCTCCGTGAAAGAACAGCGCTGCCGGATCATAGATGTCTGAATGTCAAAAAATGATGGTTCCGTCTTCCAGTACTGTCTTCTCGTAGGATACATCTTTTCCCTGAAATTTCTGCTTCACATATTCTTCCGGATCTGCGGTCTCCACTTCCTCCACAAATACATCACGCATCTGATTTCTCGGACATTTGTTAAAAATTTCCCAGATTACTTCGTACTCTTTCATCTGTGCCTGTTCCTTTCTTAGTCATCCTATCCATTATAATAATTTTATGTTTTTTTGTCAAAAAATAATTGCACTCACGCAAATATTGTCGTATGATACATATTAAAAATATTACTGCTCTGTCCGTGGGCAGTAAACATATATTAATGTGATAAATCAAAGGAGATAAATTTCATGCAGCTTTTAAAAAGACAGAATTCTGACAGACGGCGTAGTAAAAGAAGGAAATATTTTAAAAGTGGACAGCTTTCTCAATCATCAGATGGATATTGACCTGATCAACGAGGTCGGCAAAGAATTCAAGAAACGTTTTGACCACTGTCCAATCACCAAGATCCTTACCATCGAGGCTTCCGGTATCGGTATTGCCTGTATTGCGGCACAGTATTTCCATGTACCGGTTGTATTTGCCAAGAAAGCACAGAGCGTGAATCTGGATGGAGAAATGTACACCACCAAGGTAGAGTCTTTCACCCACAAGAAAAAGTTTACGATGTGATCCTTTCCAAGAAATTTCTCGGACCGGAAGATCATGTACTTCTGATTGATGATTTCCTTGCAAACGGATGTGCACTGCTCGGTCTGATCGATATCGTCAAAAAATCCGGTGCAACTCTTGAAGGAGCCGGAATCGTTATCGAAAAAGGCTTCCAGTCCGGCGGACAGACCATCCGTGACATGGGTATCCATCTGGAATCCCTTGCTATCATTGATTCCATTGCTGATGGCAAACTTACTTTCCGTGAATAAGATTTATCATAAAAAATACTCCTGGAAACTTATATACATTGTTTCCGGGAGTATTTTTATTTTTATCACAGCCAGATCATGATATCATTTCTGATCTATGCATCTGCACCCTTTTTCCGCTTTCTCTGAAGGTGTCGGAGTTACTGTTTCCTCCGGTGTCGGTGTTCCGGAAATTTCCGTTTCTTCCTTTTCCGATGAAGCCGATGCAGCTTCCGGTGTATTTTCATCTATATCCGGTTCTTCCGTCACCGTAGCTTCCGATGTCACTGTCGGCGTTGGTGTGGCAGTTGCCTCCGGCATGATCTCTTTCTCTTCATAATATCCGTCATCCACAAGCATCTGGTAATTATCCGCATCGATCAGCTGGATATCGCTTGTTACAGTTCCCACTGATCTTGGTTCCGTTGTCATACTGCTCGTAATCAGAAATCTCTGGTTTCTCCCTTTCAGAAGAGCGTCCACCATAGTCACACAGTCATTTTGCCAGTACACGGTTATCAAACAGCAGATCATCCTCAATCTTTCCCTGGATCACAGCGGTCACTGCTTCTGCCTCACAGCCGCCTCCTGTGATCATAGGCCAGCCATCCTCTCCAGACACATGTCCTGCATCCTCCAGGGCATCCACAGCCCCAAGTGCAAGGTCGTCAGCACCTGTGCAGATAATATCCGGCGCACCCTCTGTATAATTCTTGAGAAAGGATCTCCGCCATATCATTCTTTTGCGGTATTTCTTCCGAACGCATCACTGCAGTATCATCAAAGGTCAGCTTTCCTGAAGTACATACCAGTGTTCCGTCGTCGAAATATTCCCCTGAAGCTTCTCCATCACGCCATTATAAAAGAACAGTGCGTCACGATCATCCGGAGAGCCCATAAGGAACTCAATGGTCAGAGTTTTCTTTTCTTCCCCGGCTTTCTCCAGATCCATTTTTTTTATGATGGAATCTCCACCATTTTCCGGGTTTTTCTTGTATTAAAGGTAACATAATAGTTGACCTTATCTGTATCCATGATCAGCTGATCGTAAGAAATCACAGGGATAGATTTCTCATACACCTGCTCCAGCACATCGTTCAGGCTGTAAGCATCTGAAGGTGCGATGACAAGTGAAAGCTCTTGTCTCAGAATGGACTGATCTGTGATACCTGCGTATCCACTGTCTTCATCTGCCCAAAATATCTCTGCATCATATCCATCATCTTCCAGTGTATTTCTGAAGAGTTTCTCCATCAGCAGACCAACGGGGATCATCCGCTGATGAAGGCAGAAACACCTACTTTCTTATCTGCTGCCGCAGTTTCTTTTTGCTTCTTCTTTTTCTTCCTGCATCATTGCTGTTTTTGGCTTTTTCCTTCCGGGTCTTCAGACTCCACACTTTCATTGGCTGCCTCTGTCGCCTCTTTGTTGTTTTTTTCCACAGCCGGAAAAGGCTGCTGTAAAGACAAAGCTCCCACAAGCAGGATTGCTGTTTTTTTTCTTCATGATCAAATCTCTCTATAAGCCTTTATAGTCCTTTGCCAGTGATTTCAGATAGTCTCTGTAGGCGGCTGCAGATTTCTTGGGTTTCAAGGGATACGTACACTGCCGCCCATCCCGGTCAGCCAGCCGTAGAATTTTTCCATTTTCCGGAAGCTCTGACAGTTACCGTCAGATCTCCGCTATCTTTCATCTTATATTCTGCATCTGTGCCGAAAGTCACGCACCTCCGCCTGTACAGCCCGGTACAGTTTTATTTTTTTTTGGTTCCAGCTGAAGCCTCAAGAAGCTTCCTGTACCTGTCACAGAGTCTCATGAATATCTTTAGTTTCATGAATCTCCTTAGCTTCCAGTCAGCCTGGTTCTTCAGACGGCTGTTCCTCTCGGCACTCTCACCCGGCAAGAATACCCACCAGGCCGTTCTCTTGTATAACGGATATCCATTCCAAAAGAACGTAATCCTCCACATCATCATAAATGCTCTTCTGCTCTGCACGGATCTCTGTTTCTCAAGATTCTCAAGGATCTTCTGCAGATATTACCCGATGCTCCCCTGTTTCCCGCAG
>VOFB01001680.1_pt1 | contig 25782 bp, 45 predicted proteins | sample 5384141 | NCBI WGS metagenome assembly VOFB01 (sample SAMN12384721, study PRJNA508395) | human gut metagenome | isolation source: healthy gut A | host: Homo sapiens | reverse complement strand
TAAAGACATGAAAATTTTTCATGTCTTTATCCTGATGCCTATTTTTTAATACTTTTTGATAAAAATACACCGAAGTGTATGCACTCTAAATATTATCTGCAATATTTTCGTCTTAACAGAGTATTAGAAAGCTTGTCTTTCTAAATGTTTTTAAAATGTTTTTATTCATTTAGTGAAATTTCGCACTCTCAAGAGCATTTTTACCCATTCATTTGGTGAATTTCTGCATCAAATCTGCTTTAAATTTTTGTTCTTTTATTAACTCTTGAAGGCTTGTCATTCAATGTGTATAGGTGATGTGTACACTCGCTTCCCTGCCCTCATTTTTAATGAGGTATTTTGAATTTTATATGCATTTATGTCTACTTATTTAAATATACTTATCCTTAAATCCTCTTAGCCGAAAAAAATAATGTGCTTTTAAAATTTAGTCAAGGCTGTGCGATAGCACATTCATTTTAACCTAGACTTGTTTTTATAAAGCACATTAGAATTAATTGAGAATTTATTAAGCACTAACTAAGTCATAATATTTTCCATGTTTTTCATTAGTTCATTATGATTTCCTTCCTCTATTATTTTCCCATTTTTCCATAAGTAGAATTTTATCACAGTTTTTTAATTGTAGATAATCTATGTGCTATTATAAAACTGATTCTTCCTTTCATTATTTCATTTATAGCATTTTTATAAGTTCTTCATTTTCATAGCTCAATGACGATGTTACTTCGTCTAAAATTATCATACTTGGATTTTCTATTAGAATTCTAGCAAAATTTATCATTTGCTTTTCTCCTTGTGATAATAAATCCTTATTCTTGTTTAAATTTGTTTCATATCCATTTTCAAGACTCATAATTTTATCATGTAAATTTAATCTCTTGCAAATGTCTTCTATTTCTTTGTTTTCAATTTCTTTATTTGCATAATTTATATTTTGATAAACATTTCCTTCAAAAATAACAACATCTTGTAATACATAACCAATTTGCTCTCTTAAATCTTTCATTTTGTATTGTTTATAGTCTATTCCATTTATTGTTATTTCTCCATCTTCTAAATTATAAAATCTGCATAACAAATTTACTAATGTCGTCTTTCCTGATCCAGTTCTTCCTATAATTGCAATTTTTTCTTGCTCTCCAACTGTTAAATTTATATCTTTTAAAATTTGTTTTCTCCATTATATGAGAAATTTACATTTTTATTTCTATATTCTCAATTTTTGATAATTTGATGTTTCCATCATCTTCCTCTTCTTCGAACTCAGCATCAAATTTTAACATTTTTTGCAAATGATACATAAGATTTATTTACTCTATCAATATAACCTATTGCTACATCAAAATGCCTTTTAATTTCTGAAGTAGCATTAATAAATATCATTAAACTTCCATAAGTAATAATACCCGTTAATATATCAATTCCTCCAATATACACGACAACAACTGTAGCAAGTAATGAAAAGATATTATATGTTAAAGTATACTTTCTTACGACCTTGTCTAAATTATAAGATTCATTATTATATTTTTTATCAATTCTTTCATTTTGCTTAATCTGTTTTTTTCTACCCTTAATGATTTTATATTCTCAAATCCATTTACTTGCTCTGTTATCCACTTTGTAATTAAAATATTTAAATTCCTTATTTCTTTCATTAGATATATTGTTTTTTATTTGATACTATTAAAGCAATATATCAATTAAGTACATAGCTATTAATAATAAACTTAATTTTATATTTATAAACAACAATATTACAACATTTGTTAATGCTCTAACTGTAAATCCTATTAGCTGATTTCCGTTTTGTGTAAAAAAAATGCAGATAGATTATTAGAATCATTCATTTCTAATTCAAACAATTCTCCTGAATTACTTTTATCAAAAAACTGTATTTTTGACCTTATTAATTTATTAAAAATATCTTTTCTAGCATAATTTGAAAAATCCCTTTGTAGATGATGTCTTAACTTGCAATTAAATATCCCTTCTGCTATATTTATAATAATTTTTATAATCATTAATATTGTTAAAAACATAACTAATTTTATATTTTCTTTGGCAATAGCATTATCAAATAAAGAATAAGTCATAAATTGATTTATTACTATCCATATTATTGATGATAAAATATATTCTATAATTGTAATTATAATTCTCTTTTCAAAATTTCCATAATGAAACATATCTTTAAATTTATTCATCTATTTCTCCTACCATATTTTTTGCATATATCAATTAATCTATAATAATTTTTATTTTGATTTATTAGATTTTCTTGTTTATCTATTACTATTTTTTATTATCTATAAAGAATACAGTCGCATTACTTGGTATTTTAGATAAATCTTGTGTAATATATATTGCTATCATATCTTTATTATTCTTTCTTAGATTATTTTTTATTTTATCCTTTGTTATATTATCTACCTTACTTAAAACATCGTCAAAAACTATTATTTCTTTATTTTGCAATAATGTTCTTGCAATAGCTATTCTTTGTTTTTTGACCACCACTTAAGTTAATTCCTCTTTCTCCTAAAATTTCATTATATTGATTTGGAAATTTCTCAATTTCTTCATCTAATTCGCATATTTTAGCAATATTCTTTATTTTTTCTAAATTTTATAATCTTCTAACACATCAATATTGTTTTTTATTGTATCTGAAAATATAAACGGTTCTTGAAAAACCACTCCTATGTAATTTCTAATTGTATTTCTATTTAATTCTTTTATATCTATTCCACCTAATAATATTTGTCCATCATAAGGTATAAATCCAAGTAGCGTTTTTACTAAAATACTTTTTCCACTTCCATTATTCCCCACTAAATAAATAGTTTCTCCTTTTCAATTTTAAATGAAATATTGTCTAAAATTTTAGTTGAATTGATTTTTTATTGTCACTTCTTTAAATTCTAAGCTTATATTGTCTAATTCATATTGTTTTTCATTTTTATGTTCTTCTTCTAATTTTAAAAATTTGCTTATTCTATCAGTCAGGACAAAAAATGATTAATGTCATTAATCATATATATAAGTTGTACCACATATTCTAGTAAATTACTTGAATATGTCATTAAAATCATTAATTCACCTATATTCATCTTTCCATTTATTATTAGTAGTCCTCCTATAAGAAATATTGCTGGGTCTTTAAATTTTCTCATACCTGTTCCTATTAATTCATAATAAATCAAGTAGTCTATTAGTTTTGTGTCATTCTTTCTATATTCATCACTAATAATATTAAAGTCATTAATTTCTTTTTGCTCTCTATTAAATATTTTTTATCATTTTAGGATTATATACTGCATTCATTGTTCTTGAAATTAAGTTTTCATGTAAATCAATATTCTTGTTAACTATTGGTTTTGTTATCTTTAAATATACAACTGACATAATAGATATAATAACTATAATTATACCTATTATTGAGCTGACTATAATATTAATGTTCAATAGTTCATACATTGAGAATAATAATATAAATATAGAATCTACTATTAAATTATATTTGCTAGTTACAAAATCGACAAAATAATTTGCATCACTACTTACTCTTTGAAGAATTTGATTTTTTCATATTGGATATAGTCTCCATACTCTAAATATGTCGTATGCTCTAATAATTTTGATTTTAAATTTTTATTCATTGTTAATCTAAATTTTGTATTAAACATACTTTTCATATAATTTGATATACTAATTATACCAACAATTATAAGCATATAAATAGCAAGTACAGTTAATTTAGATTTAACGTTATCACTATAAAAACTATTTCTAATATATTCTGGCAAACTGCTTGTTTGCATTATTACACCATCTACTGCAAATGAAATAAATTTTGTAAGATATATCATTAGAAATGATGATATTAAACTACATATTAAAATTCCAAATATATATTTTTTTTGCTCCTTCAATTGCAATTTTTAAAACTTTTTTTTCATAATTACCTTCCTTATTTCATTTTCATTTTCATTCTATCATAAGTTCCTAAAAAAAGAAAGTGCTTTTCCAAACACTTCCAACCTAAGTTTTATCTCCAAACATTCTTATTTTTCGTTGACAAATTGTTGACATTTCCAACATGAATTTATACTGCATCGCATACCATGTCAACCTCTATCGTTACCTTAATTTTATGATTTTCTGTTCTTTAAACCTTCTTTTTGCCTTTTCCATCAAAACTAATAAAATCCTCAAAAGCAGTAAGTTCAACTATTTCATCGTATCTTTTAGACATAGCACCGAACAACATTCCACATGTGAAGTGTGCTGAAACACACTTTTCACTAGCAACCTTATATGACCTTATATAAAAATTTCTATATACTGAAAAATCAACAAAATATAGAAACTAAATCTTATATAACCTTATATAAAAATTTTTATCATTATTATCACTTGTGTAGTGGTGGCAAATCGCTCGAAAAATTTTTTTCATGTGTTTATCCTGGCTTATTTTCCATTTATATGCTTATCTAATTAATCTATCCTATTGTTTCAACTATGTTTTTCCAATTTCTTTACTATATTTTTCATATTTTGCTGCGAACTCTTTACAAGATATTTCTATAACTTCTCTTCCTAAGCAAATTTTCACTTTATCCATTTTTATTGCATTCGACATTCCTAATGAAACTATTAATAAACAACATTTTTCTACAACTTCTTTTCCAAAGTCAACTAAATTTTCTCCCTTTCCTTCCTTTGCAATTTCTGTAATGAATTTATAATATAATTCATCTCCTAATAAATTATTAGCCATATCAGCATAATTAACATTTTCATAATCTTGTACCTCCTATTTTTTTATACTACTATTGTAATATCATTATATTAGCATTTTCAAGTTCAAAAAAAATTTCTTAAAAATAGCAATAAACATAGAAAAATACAGGGGTTGATGCACTTTTCTATGTTTATCATTTTTGAAAATTTGACCTAAAAAATCAGAAAAATATAAATATTTATAGAAAAAGGAGTATCAAAACTCCTCTTTCTATGTTATGCAGCTTTATTTAACACTTCTTTTTCCCAATTATTTAAAAATCTTATTTGATTATTGTTAGGATTTCCATTATTCTTTGTCCTACTTTGTACTATTTTTCTTTCTTTTTACTTCTATTGTTACAAGTGATTTATTTGGTGTACTCACTTCTCTCATAAAATATATATCACATTTCCCTTTTGCATACTTTTCAGCATAATTTCTTACACAATGATTTTGTTGAGTACTTTCATCTTCTAAGGATATAAAACTTTCTGCTGGCATTACAATATATTTTTTATTACTATAGGTATTTTGCTTTAATTGTTTATATCTTCTATTTATTGCTCTATTTATCTTTGCATTGTTTTTTTATAAGTATTTGTCTTGAATATTCATCATGTTTCTCTTTCAGATTTTTGGAAATAGATATTTTTTATTTTTCAAATCCATTTTTAGTTTTTCTAAAAATCCCAAATAATCTATATACATCTGTATATCAAAATTTCTTTTATTTTTTGCATATTCTGCAAACTTTTCAATTGAGACATATTTTTTGACTTTTTCTAAATCAGAGATATAAAATTTGCTTAAAACTTTTATATTTTCAATATTAGGCTTTTTATACATTTTTAAGATGTTCAATTCATTTCTATTTATGTTATTTTTTTTCATAAATTCGTAATAGCTTTTGTCTACTCCAAATCTTTCTTTAAAACTTTTGCCTTTATTAAAATCTCCAGAACAAACTGCTAATTTATACAATCCCATTTTTTTGCTAATAATTCTGTGCTAGGAAAATTATTTAATAAATGATATTTTATATCAATTTCATCATTTTCCTTTGCTATTTTCCACAATTGAGAATATTTAAGTTCTGTATTTTTTAAATAGTTCTTCTAAGTTTTTATCATATACTTTTCCATAAGTATCTAATGATCTATAATATTTATTATACCATCTCCACTTTTTCCTGTTTTTGTGTGATTAATAAATAGTTCACCCCACATAGTGCCTACTGCCCTATCATTAGCAAATTCCATTACATTTTCATATCCTTATCAATAACTATTCTTCCATACTCTGCTGGTTTAGAATGATATATTTCATTTTTGTATATCTAGTAAATATCTCAAACAATCGTATTACCCATTTATCTTCTAATCTATCAAGCAAAACTAATACATCTTCAAATATATGAAAACTATAATTACTTTGTTTTATCAAATAAGTATTATGGCATTTAGGACACTTATCATATTCATTAATTTTTTTATTTGTTTCAAATTCTGTATTACAATTTCTACAAGTACATTTTCCCTTTGTTTTTATAATAAAGTTTTGTTTTTCTTTCTGTTTCTTAACAAAAAAATACCAACCTTGTGGCATTTTTAATTCTTTATCTATTCTCTCCATTAATATTCTGTATTTTTCTTTAAATAAGCCATATATTATCACTTTCCTTTCATTTATTAAGCTACATTTAATATGTTCTTTTCCCATAAATTCAAAAACTCTTTTTCTTCTTTTTATTAATCGCTGTATTTCTTTTTTTCATATTTTTGTCTTACTTTTCCATCAATACTTCAACTGTTACTAATGATTTATCTGGATTTTTTAACTTTCTTAAAAAAATATATATCAGTAATACCATTAGCATATTTTTCACTATAATTACTATATACGCAATTATTTTGTTGATTTGATTCATCTTTCATATCATTTAAAGTTTTTGCGGGTCTAATACAAAACTTATTATCTTTATAGTTATTCCTTTTTAATTCTTCATATCTTTGCTTTATTTTCTCATCTAACAACATATTTTCAGCAATTTTAACTTTTTTTTCATACTTATATCATGTGCTTCAGAAAAATTTGCTGGTAATAATTTCTTTTTAGTAAGTGGTATTCCTATTTTCATTAAATTATCTATATAATCTAAATAAAGTTGAATAGAAAAATTATTTTGTGTTTTTGAATATTCAGCCAGTTTAACTAAACTTATATAGTTATTTGCTTTTCTAAATCATTTAAATTAGAAAATGATATTCTTAAAAGACTTCTTATTATTTCTATATTAGGTCTTTGAATCAGTTTTAATACATATAATTCCTCATATGATATATCGTGTTTCTTCATAAAATCATAAAAGTTCTTTTTTACTCCAAACCTTTTTTTCAAAACTTCCTTTTTCAAAGAACCATTCAGCATGATTTAATGCTAAATTATATAATTTTAATTTTAGTAAGAGTTCAAAACTTTCATATTTTGCCTTTTCAAATATGTTATAAAAATTGTTATATCTAACATCTTCTAAATGATTGATAGCATCACCTAAAGGTATATATTGATAAATAGTTTCTTTTTTCTTTTCATCTATATCTCTAAGATAGATAGCATCATATCCTTTATGCTTATAATATTCTCCTGCAAATACTCTCCATTTTTTTATTTCTTCATCATGATATATATTTATTCCCTTTGGACATCTGTTATTTAATAAAGTAATATCATATTCAGGTACATATCTAGCAAATTCTGCAATACTATTTGTGAATCTTCTAATCCTATTATTATAATATCTATATACTTGAAAATATCTCATAACTAATTTATTATTAATATTATCAACTATTGCTACATTATATAAGAAGAAGTAATTTTTTAGATTACTTCTTTTTATTTCATATTTTTTCCGCAAAATCTGCATATATCATGATATTTGTAATTTCTATCACTTAATAGTTTTCCATATGAATATTTTCCACAATGTGTGCATTCATATTCTTCTTTTCCATGTTCTATTAATAAATTATGCTTTATTGTACTTTCTTGTATGAATTTCTTCCACTCTCTAGTTAATTTTTTCTTTTTTAGGCATCTTTTCTATAAATTCTCTTATTTCTTTTTTACATACACAATTTGTTCCTCCTTATTAAGCAGCAAATAATGATATTTGTTCTATATCTTCTTTTTACTGTTATCACTAGTATTTTCGTTATTATCATCAATGTCAAAAATAGATCCAAAGTTATCCTCGTTTTCTTTAGTTTCAACTTTACTTACATCTCCATGTTTTCCCCCTATCTAATCTGGTTTCTTTAATTCCTAACTCTTTATTTGATTTCATAAAATATTCTTTAGCCCATTTGAATACTACTGCATCTTCTATAACAGCTACTCCACTTTTTGCTTGTTTCTTTGCTGTATCTTTAATATATGTAGCCATATCTTTTAAGTTCTTTTCTTCATTTAAAAATGCTTCATTCATTTCTGTTTGAAGCATTAAATGATTTACAATAATAATTAAATATTTATCTTTTTGACCTTCTAGCATTTCAGCTAATCTCTTTATACCTTTCCATTCCTATTCCTACCTTTTTTATAAATTTATACATTTTCTATTTTGTTAGCTTCTTTAATGTATTTTCTAATATTTTAATAGCATTTTGCCATCCTGTTACATATTCATATTTTTTAAATTACCATTATCATCTAATATATTTACTTGCCATAATCCATCTATGTCAAACCACTCTTGTATGTGTTTTGTACCTTTCATAGTAGTTGTAGTTGCTCTTAAATCTGAAATATTAGGAGTATAAATTTCTACATCTGCTCCTCCATTTCTACTTATTACATTATATTTAAATGGTTCTGGTAGTTTAAATTCTTTTCTATTTTTTTTTCTTTGAGCTTTATCTATTTCTTCTCTTTCCATCATTTCATCAAAATAATATTCAGACCAATATTTTAATATTTCCTCATAATATTCCTTGTCTATTGCTGTGAATTTTAATTCAACTATATCATCATTGGCACTGGCCATACCACCTGCTTCTAATACTATGTTCCCTTCTGGATTTACCCATATAGCACCTCCTTCATCATCTCTTAGTACATTTACATATTCACACCCTCTTACATTTGGTAACACATACAATATTTTAGTATCGTTAATATAATTATCTTCCATTATTTCTTCATCTACAGTTATATTACCTAAATTTTTATTTTTGTCTTTGCAATAATCCATAAATAGTTGTTTATAATTTGATTTTTCTTTTTCTATACTCATCTATTTCTATTCCTCCTATTATTAAATAAATTAAGAGATGAATTTTACTTCACCTCTTATACAATTTTTTTTTAAAATATATTACCTTCAAATATTGAATCTCCATCTTCTTTTAGTTTGCCATATTAAAAATGTATTAACTTTATATTGTCCTTCATCAGATATTCCTAGCTTGTCCATTCAAACTATCGTAAAATAAATTGTTCATCTATTTCTTCTTTATAGTTACAACTTAGTACTAATAGTGCATTCATTGCCTTTGCTTTTCTTTTAGCAACTTTATAAATAATTTCTTTATTGTGTTTCTCTCACCTTCATTAATTCCAGATATATATGCTTTTCTAAAAATAAAGTCAAATATTCTTTTTTTGTCCTCTAATTCTTCTTGTGTGCTTTCTTCTACATCAATAAAATTTATAGATTTGTTATTTCCTTTTTCTTTATTATAGCTTCCTTTCGTTAGTCTAACCATTGCTCTCGCAACAATTTTATTATTTATTTTAGCATACAAAACTTTTTTGTTACTATCAAAACAAGCTAATAGACATTTATTATAACCACCATCTCTGTAAGATAAGCATGTTTTTTCAGGATATTCTCCAAGAATCATAGTATAATAAAAATCATCATATTCTCCAATATCATATTTGTCTTTAACAATTTTTGAATTATTTTCAGTCCATTCTGTTATTTGACTATTATTTAATTCAAAATCAATTTCTTTGTTCAAATCGTTAGTATGATATTTCAATTTTCTAAATTCATTCATTAGTTCTGCTTTTATAATTAACTTAAAGGATTCTCTGTGTTCTTTATCACATTCTAAATAATATAAATATGCTAATTCCGATCCATTATTAAGTAAAAAGGTTTTTATATTTTCTTTATATTTTACTACAAATTCTTCACTAAATTGCATAGCATCTTTTAAGTTACTCAATAATCGTCAAAATTTTCAATATTATCTTTTTATACTTTGTAAATTACTATAATCATCTAATTTACTAATATTTCTTAATATATATGTTAATTCATTTTGTTTTGTTATTTCTGGAAGTAATTTTTCAATAGCATCATAATTAATCAGTATTTCTATTATATCACTTGCTTTTATACCTTCTATTCTATTAAAATCATCTTCTAACCAAGTATATAACGGTTTTTATTCTTATTTTATCAGCTAATTTTGTTATTCTATCATCATTTGTTATATGTTTTAATAAATCTTTTTTTATAAACTGCCTTATTCTCAATAACCTATCATCTATTGGTAAACTTAATAATTCATTATATAACTTTATATATTGTTTTCTATTGAAAATAAAGCGTTTATCTCTTCAAAGGTATATAACTGTTCTTTCAAGTAGTCTATATTATAATTTATATGATAATCCATTAGTTTTAACTTATTCAAGTGTTTCAATGTAAGTTCATTTAAATTAATATATTTTGTATAAAAAATTTTTACTATATAAAATAGAATTACTTGGAATACTTAAAAAAATCATTCATATTGTTTTGTATCAATTTTAGAAAATTTTTCTTATTGTTACTAATAGCATAAATTATTAATTCTTCTTTAGTTCCATAAATACTATCCAAAGGAAATTCTTTTAATTTATTACCATATATGAAATTTATATAACTACTTCTGTTACTAAAGATGCTTTCTAGTTTTTCTGTTTCTACCTTGCTGATTTTTTGCTCTATTGATTTTAAATCATATACACTACAACCGTTGCCTACCCACTTTAAAAGCATTCTGTAAGTAATATCATCATTATTAATTTTATCAGTAATAGATTTAATATAATTTTTTATTTCTTTAGCATTATTATTTATTACTTTATAATCTTGTTCATCTAATTGAATATATAAACTATGAGCATTTAAAAAATCTATGATGTTTCTTAATTCTTCATTATTTGATAACAATTCATAGATTTCTTTTTATTACATTTGTAGGTATTAAATTTTTATCATCTAAATCTAATAAAGTAACTAATTTTCTTTCATTCTCTGATAATTCATTAAATTCTATATCACTTTGACAATGAAAATGATTTAGATTATTTGTAATTCTTTTTTTTAATGAAATGCTCTCATTTCTAAAGTATTTCAAGTAATCATAATATGATTTATAAAACAATTCTTTATTATATAATACATTAAATATATCTTTTATTGAATAGTCTGTCATCTTTTCATTATGCTGCTTTATTGCTATTAATAATTCTTCAAACCCCACCATATCTAGGTCTTTTTTATATGCTATATTAAGATAATGTATAAATTTCTCATCTTTTATTATTTCTTCTTGTATTACTTCATTATCTTTATATTCATCATTTAAAATTTTATTTTGTTCTATTCTATTACAGCAATCTATAATTTCTTCTATTGGAAATTTTTGATAAATTCTCTATTTATGCCATTGTTATTCATTCGAATTGCTAATTTAGCATGTTGTATTAATGTATTCATCCTTTTGAACCCCCTTTTTTATATATTCATACATTATTCTTGTAAACTCTACTGTTGATATTTTTTCCTTATCTATTAAAATTTCTAATATATCCATAAGTTGCATTGTATTGTTATTATTTGTAATAAATTTGGAAATGTTTTTCAGTAGATATTCTTTTTACTATATCCGCACAAAACTGAAATTTTGTTGTTGAATATTCAAATTTATCACAAAATTTGTATAACTTTTCTAATGTGTCTATTTCTTCCTGCTTAAATCCTTCCATAACACTTTTCTTTGCCTCTAATAGTTCCTTTTCTTTTTTCTAATTGTTTTTTTCTCTTCTCTTTTCTCTAATTTCTTCTAGTTCTTCAGTAGTCAAAAAAATTTCTTTTTGTAGCCATTCACAATTATAAGTTTTAGGTTCTAGTTCACAAAGTAATAAATATATATTTCTCAATTCTGACTTTTTAAAAAATTCATCTATTTTATCATATTTTAATGCTGCTTCTAAAAACTTCAAATACTTTTTTGGTCTATAATAAAATATAAATTTCTCTAAGCAATTAAATAAAATTTTTTGCTCTTTTATGTTTAAAAATTTCTTTTTCAAATTTAGTGTATATGAAGAATACGAATAGCCATAATAATTTAATAATTCTTCAAAATCAAACCCAATATCACTAATTTCATTTATATTATATTTATTTATTCTTAATAAATATTTTAAAAATTCAAATGATTTCTTATTTTTACTCCTTTTATGTATGATTTTAAATAATTTTCTTCGTTTTGTTTACCATTTTTCAAAATATTTTCAAAAAAATCTTTTAATAAAATTACATTGTTATCTACTAAAAAATCAAATACAATTTGTCTATAATAGCTACGATTTAAAAAAGATTCAACATAATTTTTTCCTGTCAATTCATTATATTTTTTATGCTATTTAGTAGTCTATCTTTTTCATTTTTACAATTTAGTAGGAATTTATCTAGTATCTCTTCATATTTATCTTCTTCCATTTTTTTTTGATACAATATCCATTTTTCATCTAAAATATCAAAAGAATATAAGTTTTCACCTAATTCTTGATACAATTCTGTAAATGTTATAGGATTTGTTACATTTATCTCATATTTTATGGCATCTTTTATTCCTGAATATCCATAACATTTAATATCAAATTTATCGTATCTACACAATATCCCTCGAATAAAATTATATACATTATTTTCGTACGATTTCTCATTGTTTATATATACTTTACATAGATTGATTGCTATTTTTTTTCTTCAACTATTGAATATGCTAATTTGACAGTTTTTGAACAGGATGATAATACAGCATAAAATAGTTTAGATATGCTATATCCTCTTCACTATATCCATTATTTAATAGTTCTTTATATGTAGTAGTATCTTCTTTTTGAAATCCTGTAGGTAATTTGATTAGTGCTTTTAATATTGATATGTCTTTTTTTCTGTCCTTGTATATTAATGGATATATATTTTTCACTAACCATGATAATATTCCTATATTTCCTATTACTTCCATATTTCTATCTTTTGCTAATAATCTTATTATTTGTTCTTTCTTATGATCAAAAAATTCATTAACTCTATCAGAAAAGATCGATAACAAAAATTATTTCTTCTGTATTTGAATAATCTCTATTAAACAAATCCTCTCCATATTTATCATATTTTTTGCTATCATATAAATACAAAGCACCTTTAATATATATGTCTTTTTCAGCTACACTTTTTATCCTGTTAAGAAAGTCTATTAGTTGTGTTCCCATTATCATACTATTTTCTATAATATTCTTACCATATCCTAAGGCTAAAACTATAGCTCTGATATTTTCAATATTGTTTTCCATTCTTTCTTCATATCTTTCTAATAGTTCTCCAAAGTATTGAAACTTATATTTCTCTTGAAAATTTTGACAACTAACTCTTTTGTTCCAAATACATTTATTGTCTATTTCATATAAAATATTATTTGTTCCTTTTCCTGTTCGCGTATTAGATATAAATGCAATAATTTCATTAAATAGTTCAATATTTATTAGCTTTTCATATGCTTTATATTCTATTTTTTCAATTTTTTCTAAATTCATTTTTATCTCCTATCTTTATAAATTTAACCCCATTCTTCTCCCATTGCAAAGTAGTTGTACGGTTTATATACTTCTTTTGCATTAGGATTAGGTCTCATTACAAGTACATGATCTTTATAATGCTTATAGTAGCAATCTACATAACTTCCATTACTTAATCCTATAAAATGCTTCATACCTCTTTTATTTCTTCTTTTTTCCAAAATGTCAGTGGCTCATCTATTATTATTGGTTCAAAATATATTAATTTTATTGTATCTGATGTATCACGATACTTTTGTACTTCTATTCTTTTTTACTTTTAAATTATATATTTCTTTAAAATGTTCAAATCCCTTATCCGTTCTATAAGCAGTATATAAACCGGGAATAACATACTTATATCCAGATTCATCCATCAAATCCGGTTTGCTATATTCTACTGCATATAAATAATCATATTTTATTTTCATATATTATTATCCTTTCCTATTTTTCACAATTAAAATAAAAGATGAGATAACATCCCATCTTTTATGCAACTTTTTTAAATGACTTGTATAAATTATCTTGTGAATTTAGTTTCATATATTTTTATAATTTTCCAAGCCATATTTATTAATTTTAATTTTCTTTTCATTTTTAATATCAGTTATTAGTTCTTCAGTATTATTATAATTGTAAAATAATCTAATGAATCCTTTATCAAGCACTGTTTTTGACCCTTCATATTGTTTTATAAGGTTAAACTTATATTTGTATTTTTTCTTTCCTCTGTGATCACTAATTCTTATTCCACAACATGCTCCATAATCTAGTTTTAGATATACACTTTTGGTTGTCCTAGCATAATACTTATGAACTAAAAAGCCTCTCTCTATTAAACTTTTTATTAACTTATTTGATACTTCTATTTCTTGTCTTCTTTTCAATAAGCAATTCCCCCTTTAAGCTATTTTTATATTCTTTTCGTTTTCTTTTAATTCACTACCAATATCATTTTCATTTAATGCCACTCTAAATTCAACTTTTATATTTTGTCTTTCTAATGACTTTACAGTATTTTCATACATTAAAGTACTTGTATGTAAAATTGTATATTTGTCTGCATATAAAAATACTTCTGATGCATTCATTTTTTGAACAATACTCAATATTAAATCTTTATCAATATTATTAGGAATACCTATAACTGTTTTATTTGTATTATTAAATAGCTTATGTGCTAATATCATTTCTGTAGCAATAATAATACTTGTACTATTATCTGAATTATACATATCAATCCAATTAACTGTATTATCTTTTAATATCATAGGCCAATTACTTGCTTTTGTTCCATTATATTCATTATTGCTACTAAACCATATATTTTCTGTATCTAGCCTATATTCATTATCCAATAAGATTCTTAAACCTTGAATTTTATTATTCAGAGTAACTGGAATGAATATTCCTTTGTGCGATTTATATGTCCATTTGAAATCGGTATCCTGGAAAAATCCAGGAATACCATCTAACTTTAAACCTTGTTCTTGTAATTTCATACATATTTTTTTTTCTTATTGTTATTATTTTCTATACTTTTAAATTGATTTTCCTTAATATAATCATCTGTAAAATTCATTTCTTTTAACTTTTTATAATGTAAATCATTCAAATTTTGCATTTCCAAAAAATTTCTATAAACTATATCTCTGTAGTATTCATCTTTTACAGGATTATTATAGGTATATGGTATATTATCTAATACTGGTGTTTCTTTTAGTAATCTTTTAAAAGCTTCTTTTGTAGAAATATATTTCAAATTTGCATATAAATCTATTGAACTACCACTTAATCCACACTTTTCACACATATATACATTTTTTATAGTATTAATTTTTAAGTAACCATTTTTTTCTTTTGAACTTTGGCAGAACGGACAAATAGCATAAATATTCCATCCTTTCGTACATGTTTTCTTGAGGTGTAATTGATTCACGACATTAGTTATATTTATATACTCATACACATTATCATTTTGCATATGTATTCTCCTCTCTTTTGTTTAATCTGATAGCATATCATATACTTCTTGTGTTTCATACCTTAAAATAATTTTTCCATAGTCAAATCCGTTATACATTGGTCCTAAGTATCCTTCTACCGTTGGCTGATTATCTAATTCTTTTCTATGTACTGCTATTCCCTTTTTTTTTCCTCACTATAGTCTTTAGTCAATTCATTAGATATTTCATTTATTTCTTCTCTTGTCAATATCCTATTGTTTAATTTACCACCAACAAATTTATATAAATATTCTATAGGATTGTATAAATTATAAATCCAGTTTTCCAAATCTTCTATAAATAGTCCAGTTTCAATTTTTTACTATTTTCGATAATATTTATTTGACAGCACGAAATGATTTCTATTTCAAAACATCTATTTATTTTTTATCTTTTAATATTATAATGCTACCTTTATTTTTATCTTCATTTCCTAGAATCCTTACTACAACATTATTAGATTTTAATTTTTTATTTATTTCACTTTCTAATTCTTGAATCTTTTCTATCAATTTTATTTTCTCCTCTCTATGCAGCCATTAAATTTTCCATATCATCTTCATAAAATGGCGTATATATAATCTCATTAATTCTTTATTTGCTTTTTCATCTACTAATATTACTACTGCTCCTATTTCAAAAAAATATAATTGAATATAAGTCATAAAAACATTGATTATATCTGTATAAATGGCTGTTACTTCTAAATCAAATTTGTAATCTAATTTAAACATTTTTAATGTACTAGCATAAGCAAGTATCATTGCACCACTTCCGCAATTCATTTCTATCATTTTCCCATTATTAGCTTTTTGTTTATATTAATAACACCTTGTAACTTTTTTTCCTACTTCTTGTATTGGATTATTATTAATTAATTTCAAATAACTCTGATTAGTAATTTTTGATATATTTCTCCCAATATGTCATAAGGATCTTTTTCATGACAAAATAATCTAGTTAGTTCTATTGATAATGCATAAAAATTAGATTGTTCTTCTTTTTCATAATTTTGAAATATCTTTTCATACATATTGCTATTTTTTTGACTATAAGATACTTTATTACTTAAAGTTATTGCAAATAAAGATACAAAATCCTTGAAAACTTTTTCTGGTGAATATTTATCTTTATTGAAATTTAATAATTTTATAAACACTTCATATTTATTATCCATTTAAAATTCCTTTCCAATAATAAAAGTGGATATATTTCAATCCACCTTTATATTCAACACTTAATTATTTTTATCTCAAAATGGCAAGTCATCACTACTTGTTATTTCAAAGTCTGAACTTGTATTGTTGTTATTTGCAAACACATCTCCATATTGACTAAAAGCATCCTCTTTTTTGCTATCTGCAAAATATACTTCTTCAGCTATTACTTCAGTTGCATAATGCTTCTGACCTTGCTCATCATCCCAATTTCTAGTTTGTATTCTTCCAACGACTCCAACTTGTTGGCCTTTCTTAAAATATTTACTACAAAATTCTCCTGTTTTAGCCCAAGCTATAATTGGAATAAAATCAGCTTGTCTTTCTTCATTTTCTCTTACGAATCTTCTATTTACTGCCAAACTAAAATTAACAACTATCGTGTTGTTAGTTTGTGTATATCTAGTTTCTGGATCTTTTGTTAGTCTTCCTATTAAACATACATTATTCATTATCTAATTCCTCCTTGTTTCTATCTAAATCTTGCTTTACAAATTTTATTAACTTATCTTCTAAGTCTTTCTTATTTTTATACTTAAACACTTTACTTTTTAACCTTTCATCTAAAAGTCTAACTTCTTTTTTACTCTTGCTTATTCCTATAAACATTAATATTTCATCCATATCTATTTTCTCCTATGCTATTAATTTTATTTCTTCCATTACTATGCTGCCAATTCTTTCTTCTTGCTCTGTTTCTTCCTTATACAAATCAACCCAATTGTTATTTTTAAATGGATTTCTTTTGTTTCTTATATCTTCATCAATATATAAATGACTTGATTTTGCTTGGTTCATTAGTTCTTTTGCTTTTTTAACTGCTTTTCCTCTTATTCTTATATCCACATTCTATAAATAATGCATCATCTTCACCATTTTCAAAATCAGCATAAAATTTTTGATATACTATGTAAATTACCATGTTATCCTCTTTTCTTTTATAATTTTATTATTAAAAATTTAATTACTTCATCAGTTATCCTATAAAATCGTTCAATTTCTCTTATTGCAAATTCTCTCATCTTTTCTTCCACTTGAAATTGATACACTAAATAATGTCCTTCATTATTTTTCCTTATTTCATAAGCTAATTTCTTTATTCCTAAATCATCTTTTTAGTTATTTCAGCAAAATTTCTTATATTATTTTCTATTTTTAAGATAACTTTGGAAGTTTCCTCTTTGCTTAAATCTGTTTTTATAATTATTACATTTTCATATTCATTCATTTTATAAATTCCTCCTCAAAAATAAAAAGCTATCTTATTGATAACTTTAAAATTTATGCTGCTAATGGTATTTCATAGCAACCTTGTTCTTCAATTTCTTTTTTTATTGATTTTTCTCTTCTGTCTAACACATCTTCATAATCATATAAAATTTCTAATTTGTTATATTTGATTACTAATGATATTATTAATTGAGTATTTGGTATTTCTTGAATATCTGTAGTGGATTCCGCATCATCAAAGAATATTGAGCATTTATACCAGAAATATTATTAAATACATTCGATATTTCTAAACAAGCTCTTGCTTGTTGCGATTTGGATAGTTTTTTATAATCTCTTCCCTCATATTGTATATTACAGCACTCCACTATCTCTCCTGTTGTTTTTACTACTTTACTAAATTCAATATCAACCTTATTTAAATACTTCTTAATTCGTTCTTTTTTTGTGCTTCAATTACTAATATTTTTAATTTATTAGCAATTTTCTTTTGCATTTTATTAAGTTCCAATTTTTCTAGTATTTCTTTTTGTGCTTTTTCACAAATATTTAGTACTTCTTTTGCCTCTTGTACTCTTTTTACTTTTTATTTGAACTTCTTGATTATGAAATAAAATATCATTTTTTTTTTTAGCAAATTATCTATTTTTTCTTTTATATTATCTCTTTCTGTCTGTAATTCTTTCATATCATAAGTACTTAATTTTTCATAAAAAGCTTGTTTTTCTTTCTTTTCTTCAGCTAATTTTTTGCAGTTTCCTTTAATTCATTTGCTTTTTCTTGAATCTATTCATTTCCTTTTGAAAAAATTGTTTTAAATGCTCTCCTGCTTCATTATCTTTTATTTCTTGTCTACAAGATGGACATATTGGATGCTCATTTTCAACTTGTTTTAGCTTTTTGTTTTCTCTATTATATTGTTCTGAAATTTTTCTAAATCTTCTTTAATAATCTCTTGTAGCCTTCTATTTATTCCCTCTATGTTTCTCTTTAAATCTTCCAAATTAGAATTATCGAAATTCATTGATATACTTTCATATTTTTCTTGTAAATCTTTTAACTCCTGTTCTCTTGTAAATTCCAATAAACATCCTTCTTGCTCTAATGCTATACTTCTCAATGTCTCAATCTTTCCGATATTTTTATTGTATTCTTTTCCTAATCTATCTATATCAGCATTTCGAGCATCTGTATAACTACTTAAATTTTCTATTGGTTCTTTTATTACCTGTTGCTCATATTCATTTAGTAATTCAAATGTTTCTTCGGAGTCAATAATAGGTAATATATTTCTAACCAAATCCTTTTGTTCTTTTGGTTCTAAAGTCCAAAAATAATACGGATTATGTGCTACTAAAAATATATCTTTATTTTTATAGAATTGAGCTAAATTTTCTTGTTTTATTTCTTTGCCATCTAAAGTTAAGTGTATTTCTTTACCTTTATCTCTAATAAGTCTATGTTCTATACCAAAATTGTCTACAAAAGTTATATCAACGATAACATTGCTTACTCTTTTAGTATCATTGGCAACTTGTTCTTTTTCTTTTCCATTTAAACTAGTACCTGTTAGACACCAATTAAAAAGACTTCCAACTGTTGTTTTCCTTTGGAAATTTGCTCCTACAATATATGTTTTATTTTCGTTAAATTCAATATTGAATCCATCTGGCAAATCTTTGTACCCAACTACATTATTAATACTTTTTATATACATTTTTTCAAACCTTTCTATCCAGCTTTTTCACCTAATGAAAATATATTATCAAAATCGTTAATATCTGGATCACCTAATATTTTATCTATACTATTTTCATCTAAACTTCCTTCAGCATCTACATTTTCAGTAACAGTATCATTGTTATTGCTTTCTTCATTATTTGTTGTGTATTTGTCTTTTTCAGCATCATCTATCGTTGGAATTGCAAATGTTTGTGTTATAGCATACTTATAAGCACCACTTAGTGCCTTATATACAGCCCAACCTTCTTTGTCTGCTCCTTCTCCTGGTATATTTACATCCATATAATCACATTTTCCATCTTCATTTGGTTCTGCATCATAAAATCTATATACCATGTCTATTATTACATCATTTCCTTTTTTGTACAACTTGATTTAGCTTTAATGGTATCATAATAACCTTTTCTTCTATCATTGCTTCTCTTGCTCTAATTATAATACTCGCAATTGATGCATAATCAAATCCTTTTTCTTCATTGGTTTTATCTTTAATTATTGGACCAATTTTAGTCATAACATTTAATATTTTTATTGCTATCATCTTTTATCCTTTCCCTACAAATTTGTAGATTACTTTAAACTTTTAATTTTAATTTTTCTTTCTATAGAAAAACCTCTACATTATTATCATTTTCACAAAATTCCATTGTTCTTATATCTGTTAATCTATCTTCATTTAACAAAACATATTGAAATGGTATATTTAAGTCTTTAAATTCTTTCATTGCTATTTCTAATGTTCTTATACTTTTATTGCTTACAGGCCAGAATACTGACTTCCATCCTATGATTATATAATCTTTACCATCTCTTTGAAATTTTCTGTAGATATCTAGTTTTTGAATTTATTATTGCTAATTGGCTCTTTTTCTTTAAGTTTTGCTTGTATTAGTTCATAACCTTGTTTTGTCGTGCAAAATCTTACTTGATATTTTTCTGTTTTGTTTCTTTTTTTCCCCTAGAACTCTTTCTATTGACTCTTCATTAAACCAATCTTTTTCTCCAAATACTAGCTCTACATAATAATCTTCGTAAAAATCATCTTTTCTAATAATAAAGCCTAATCTATTTTTTACCTCTCCAAAATTTTTTCCCATACCACTTATTTTAACTAATTCGCCATAGTTATATTTATTTCTCATATGTTTTATCCTTTATTTAGTTAATTCTTCTTTTAAAACATAGTAAAAACTTTTTGAATATTTTTCTATTTTGCTCTTGTTTTCCTTATAAAAATTGTGTATAATTTTAGCAATATAAACTATAACTTTAATAGTTATAAGTAGTAATATTATTAGGGATTTTTTATTATCTTAAACATTTTAAAAATTTCCTTTCATATTAATATAAAAAAAATAAAGCTGTTTAAGTCCTAATTAAACTGCTTTTTTAATTCTTCATCATTAAATTCTGTTACTGTTCCATCTGGATTTATAATTTGTATAATTTTATATTTACAAAGGATATTCATATTTTCTTCAACTTTTGCACTTTCTACTTCAATTATAGTTCCAACTCCATATTTTAATATATCTTGATTAGCTCGTGGATGTAATATATACTCTACATCTTGATTATTCATATCTTGAAATATAATTTTATCAAATTTATTTCCTTTAACTAAAGTTGGCATAAATTTCTTTGTTGTCATACGATTTGAGAAACTATCTTTTTTGTTTCTTCTATTTTAGCATTTTCTTTTTTCTTCCTTAACTGGTTGTATTTGTTCTGCTTTTTCTACTTTTGAAGTTTTTTTGTCTTTTTTGTCTTTTTCCTTTATTGTTGTTTTATCTGCTAATTGTTTATTTTCTTCTTTGGCTTCAGCTAATTTTGGAAGTGCATCTGTTACTAATTGAGGTTTTATATCTGTTCTATGTAAATCTATACTATAATAAGTACCATATGCAAGACTTTGTTGTTCTGTAAGTGTTAATTCAAATGGAACTCCTACTATGCTCATTCCAGCTCTTTTATATTTAACAATTTCAGATGCAATATTAGATAGTGAAATTCCTCCACTTGTACTTAGATTCCATACTCCTCCTGCTTCTATTCCATCTAATGCAAATTTTAATGTACCTTTTAACTTACATTTACCACTTTGTCTATGGCTACATTCTTCATTACATTCTACTTCTATTTGTGTATTATTATTTTTAGAATCTTTTCCAACAGTTATTGCCTTTGTTCCATTTCCTATACATACAGCTTTACCATTCACATATCTTTTAAATTTAAAATTAAATGGATTTTCAGATGTAAATCTTATTTTTAATTTCGTTGGTTGTCCTGGATATAATTGTTTAAAGATTTCTACCATGTCATAACTTGTACCTTTATCCTCTTCAACATGAAAATATGGTAATTTTTCTGGTATTCCTTTCTCATTTTTCTTTCCTGTCTTTATATTTCCAATTACTCTTTCTCTGACTAAATCTTGTATATTCATATTATTTTTTCTCCTTCCATTTAAGCAGCAATATCTTCTATTTGTTCTTCCGCATAATCTACTAATTCTATCAACTGCTCTGTTACTTTTTCTTTTTTAAATTTTCGTAATCTTTTTTTATTAATATAGGAATCTTCACTTTCAAATTCATTTTCTTCAGAATTTACATTATTAATTTTATACATCATTATTACATAATAAATTTTCAAATTCCCGTATAATATCTTTTGCTGTTTCTTCACACCAAGACTTACTAACTAGCATATTTTAACACCTCCTGATTGTATGAATACTCATATAATTTTTCTAAATCTAGTTCAACTACAGGAAGTCTCAAAAAACTTTACTGTTACTTTTTTTAGGAATGTTTTTACAATTCCTAAATCTAGTAAAAAAACTTATCAAATTGCTATTAGCATAATTATCTATAACAACTTGATTTTCTTCCAATTTTTCTTCTACATTGACTGTTACATTTGAAATATGAGATAAATTTTTATCATCTTCTACATAGCCATAAATCGCTAAACTTAACTTGCCTTTTTTCATACTCTCCTAAATCAAAGAAACAATTTTTGTACTTTACACAATTTGATTCATAGTTAAATGTTTTCATTTACATTTCCTCCATTTTCTTATAAACTTTATTTTTGTATTCAAAAACAAATAATCTACCCTCCTTCCCTATTTTTACACAAAAAAATAACAAGTCTAATTCTTTCAAATTTTACTTGTTTTTCTTTGTTTATTTAATTTTAAGCACAATTCCCCCTATAGCTGTGTTTTAACTATAAGTGGCATTTTATAAAGTGCTACTTACTTTACCTTTGCTAAAATTGCAAAGTCATGCTGATATAATCAGCTTTACCCTGATAATCAGGTATAACTATAAAGCTTTTTCTTTATAGTTACTAATTTTGAATACATTTATATTATAACTCATATTTTATCAAAATGGAATAGGCACATAGTAAATTTTCTTTATGTTGAGGCTCTAACACTTTGAAACTTTTTTGTATCCGCTGAAAAAAAATGGAAGATGTTTACTCTTCCATTATCTTTTGCAACATTTCTATTTTTTCATTTGGCATTCTCATCAACAAATTTCTAATAGACATAACCGATTCTCTAACGGCTGATGCTGTACAATTATAAATTTTAGACATTTCACAAATTTTTTTTTTTTTTTCCCTTTGTTTTATCTAATCCAAAATACATAATAAATCTTTCTTTTTTGTAGATTTGTTCCCTTTGGCAATTCTTTAACTATTTTTAAGAATGCTTTTTTTTGCTTTTCATTAAGGCTTTCTTTTTTGTGCAAATAGCAATAAATTATCCATAATCTCTCTTTTTCTCTCAAATTGCATCTATATCATCCTTTCTAAAATTTCATTATCACTAATTCTAATACTTTTTATGATAATACTTTCTTTAAGACTTCTTTGACGCCATCTTGAGTAACTGGTTTAACAATGTATTCATTAAATCCAACTGTATTTATGAAGAAATCTCTTTTATCTTTACTAACTGTATGTATAATAACTGGTGTAGAAAAATTTTTTAGATTCTTTAATTTTTTTAAGCATTCTTCTCCAGTCCCATGTTGATAAATATTATTCGAAAAAAATAATATCGTAATGCTCTCCGTATTTAATCTTTTCTACAATATCATTAACAGTGGGTACAATCTCAACACTAAATCCTAAGCTTCTTAATACTTTTTCTGTATTGGTGTAAGATGAAGATAAGTAATCCCCTATTAGGGCTTTCTTTCCTTTATATATTGGATCTTTTTTATTTCTCCACCGCAAACACTAAAAGTGTCAATTTTAGAATATTTTTTCATTTTCATATAAATCTACTAATTTCTTTAGTTCTATATTTTCTTTCAAACAAAAAGAATATCTATCCATAATCTCTTTAAGTGTCTTTTGATTTTCCAATTTTTCTTGCAAATACTTGTTTTTTTGAGAAATTAACATATAAATTCAGTAATTAAAATGAGTAAAAATATTCCTAAAATGCAATACCACACAAAAATACCTCCTTCCTATAAAAATTAGCTTGCTATATATTTATTTCATCTAAACTTCCGATTTAGTTATATGTTAAAACTTTATTGAACATAATACAATAGTAGTATGTCAAAATCAAAAGGAGGTGGCAAAGATTGTTACAAAGACAAGAAAAATAATAGCAAATAATATAGTCTATTTTAGAGTAAAAAAGGTTGGTCACAAGAATATTTTGCTGAATTGTTGGGTACAAGTTCAGGCTATGTTTCCGAAATGGAAAACGAAAAAAGAAATATATCAAGTGATTATATAGACCATATTGCTAATATTTTCAAGATTGAGCCACACGAGTTATTAGTAGAGCGTTTACCTGTTGATATAAGACGAATAGACAGACATAAGAGATAATTGGGACTTATCTCTTATATTTTTATAGCAAGTATTCTTATTATAACATACAAATCAAGTTTTGAATATATATTCCGAATAAATAAACGGCTCTTAAATATTCCATTTGAATGCTACAATGTTGTAGAGGTGAGTAAGATGAATGATAGTATCTTTGTATATAAAGATTATGGAAATATAAAATTTGATATAAAGTCAATTATGGATAGAAAAAATATTTCTGTAAATCAAATTGTTAAAAAAACTGGATTACATCATCAAGTCATAAGAAGATATTATGATGGAACTATTGTAAGATATGATAAAGATGTTTTATCAAAATTATGTTTTGTTATTGGTTGTGATTTAAATGATTTTATGCATTATGAAAAACCGAAAAAATAATTTTTGCCATTATGAAATAAAAATAATAAGAAGTTTTCTCCTTATTATTTTTTTATATTATAAATTTTTCCTTATAACATTGGATAATAATTTCGTTTTTCTCATCTTCAGTTAATTCTCTTTTAACTTTATTTTATAATCAATTCGCTCTACAACATTTTGCATTGTTAAATCGAGCTTTTTGTTGAAAATACCTTTTGATTTCTAATAATTGTTCTTTCTATTTTTTCTTCTCTATTGCAAAAGAAATATAACATTATAGCTGCACCTAATATTACTCCTAAAATTAAAAATATATATTTTTCTTCCATATCTTTTACTCCATTCTTTTCATTTAATGATTTCCTTTTAAGTCATAACCTACGAGCTGTAGTTTTTATTTCTATTTCAGATATTTGATAACCTAATAAACCAATTGTTTTAAGATTAGTTTTTGTTTTATTTACTAATTGCTTTATTTTTAATATATTATTTTCTTTTAATATTTCTTCTATATCTTTTTTTTAGATTCAATTTTTCTATATTTTCTTCTAACATTTTACTTCTCCCTACATTCTTTATTATACAACCATTTTCCATAATTTTCAAGAAAAAACAACATAAGAGCTACTATTTCTAGCAACTCTTA
>VOFB01003623.1_pt1 | contig 25786 bp, 43 predicted proteins | sample 5384141 | NCBI WGS metagenome assembly VOFB01 (sample SAMN12384721, study PRJNA508395) | human gut metagenome | isolation source: healthy gut A | host: Homo sapiens | reverse complement strand
AGATAATAATACATCTGGTACACTTAGTCCCATAAATTCTCTCGGTCTAGTATAGTGTGTGGATATTCAAGCAGGTCATTTTCGAATGATTCATCTTCAAATGACTCATTTTGAGTTAATACTCCTGGAATAAGCCTAGCTATAGCATCTACAAGTATAAGAGCTGGCAATTCTCCTCCAGTAAGTACATAATCTCCTATTGATATTTCGTCTGTAACTATTAAATCTATTATTCTTTGGTCTATACCTTCGTAATGTCCACAAAGCAGTATAATGTCTTCTTCTTTTGAGAATCCTTTTACAATACCTTGTCTCAATGTTTTTCCTTTAGGAGTTAAGTATATAACTCTTGGATTTTCTATATTATGAGTATCTACTATGTGCTTATATGTATCATAAATAGGTTGAGGAGTCATAAGCATTCCTGCTCCTCCACCAAAGGATAGTCATCCACTTTTTATGTTTATTAGTTGAAAAATCTCTTATTGTATACAAACACTTCAATAATTCCCTTTTCTATAGCTCTTTTCATTATACTTTCTCCAAAGTATGAATTAAATATCTCTGGAAAAAGTGTCATTATATGAAATCTCATATTATCACCTAGTCTAACATTCCTTTTATAGGATCTATTATCATTTTATTTTGATCTAAATCAATAGTTGGTACGAATTTTTCAATTGATGGTATTAAGTATTCTTTTTCTCCAGATGAAACTACATATACATCATTTATAGCATGTTGCAATACATCTTTTAAGAACACCTACTTTTTCTCCGTCCACAGTGAAAACATCTAATCCAATTAAATCAGATACGAAAAATTCAATCTTCTTCTAATTCTCTACCTTGTTCTCTTCCGATATACATATTTTTAGTTTTAATTTTTCCGCTAATTCTATAGAGTCGATATCTTTTATTTTCATTATGACCATGTTACCTTTGTATCTAACTCTTTCAACTTCGTATTTATTATTTAAATTTTTATCTATATAAAAATACTTAATTCATCAAAACGGTTTATATCGTCAGTATATGGGTAAACACGAACTTCACCCTTTTAAACCTTGTGTATTTACTATTTGTCCTATTCTAAAGACAGTTAATTTTTCAGTCATTTTGTCACCTCTTTTTACATTTTTAGTATATACAAAAAGGGATTAGGCATATACCTAATCCTTTTTATACTATCTCAAGAGAAACCTTAAGGTGCTCTTTATTTCCAGCAGATTTTAATACAGTTCTAATAGCTTTAGCTATTCTCCCTTGTTTTCCTATAACCTTGCCCATATCTTCTTGAGAAACTGAAAGTTTAAGGATTATTTCACCTTTTTTTTCTTGTTTCCTCAACTGTCACCTCATCAGGATTATCAACTAGAGCCTTAACTATATCGATAACTAGCTCTTTTCATATTTTCCATCTCCTAAAATGTTTCAATAAAATAAGTTACGTTTTTATTTTGCTATTATTTCTTGGCTTTTGTAATAATTTTTTAACAGTTTCAGTAGGTTGTGCACCAACACCTAACCATTTTTTAGCTTTTTCATCGTTTATTTTATTTGTTTTGGTTCAGAAACTGGATTGTAGTATCCTATTTCTTCTATGAATCTACCATCTCTTGGAGCTCTTGAATCTGCTACCACTATTCTGTAGAAAGGTTTTTTTATTTGAACCCATTCTTTTTAATCTTATTTTAACTGCCATTTGGCCACCTCCGAAATTTTTTTCTATTTTAGTTTTTAATTTATTTATTTAAAGAAAGGAAGTCCGGGAAAACCGCCTTTTCTTCATACCTTTACTATTAGAAGTAAACATCTTCATCATTTTTTCATTTCATTTAATTGTTTTATTAGTTTATTTACTTCTTGTACACTTGTACCACTACCTTTTGCTATTCTTCTTTTCTAGAAGCATTTAGGATTTCTGGTTTACGTCTTTCTTCTAAAGTCATAGCTTGTATTATGGCTTTTACTCTGTTCATTTCTTTGCCATTCATATCTACGTCGCCTAATTGATTTTTATATCTCCCATTCCTGAATCATTCCAAGAATCTTGTCCATAGAACCCATCTTTTGATTTGTTCCATTTGATCTAAGAAATCTTCAAAATCAAAATCTTGTTTTTAAGCTTTAGCACCTAGTGCTTTTGCTTTTCCATGTCCATAGTTTCTTGAGCTTTTTCGATTAAACTTAAAACATCTCCCATTCCTAAAAATTCTAGAAGCCATTCTGTCTGATGGAAAGGTTCTAAATCATATAATTTTTCACCCATACCTATGAATTTTATAGGTTTTTTGTGTTACAGCTCTTATCGAAAGTGCTGCCCCACCTCTAGTGTCACCATCTAGTTTAGTAAGAACTACAACCCATCTATACCTAAAGCATTGTCAAAACTTTCAGCTACGTTAACTGCATCTTGACCTGTCATTGAGTCGACTACTAAAAGTATTTCATGTGGTTTGACTTCTGATTTAATAGATTTTAATTCATCCATTAATTCTTCATCTATATGAAGTCTACCTGCTGTATCTATTATAACTAAATCGTTGTTGTTTTTCATAGCATGACTAAGTCCTGCTTTTGCTATATTAACTGGGTTTTCTTTATCGCCCATGTTAAATACTTCTATGCCTAAGCTTGAACCTACAACTTCTAATTGCTTTATCGCTGCTGGTCTATAAACGTCACAAGCTACAAGTAGTGGTTTCTTTCCTTGTTTCTTGAAATATCCGCCAAGCTTTCCTGATGTTGTTGTCTTTACCTGCCCCTTGTAAACCTACCATCATGATTATTGTTGGTGGTTTTGAAGATATTGTTATTTTACTTTTGAACATCTCCCATTAAAGCAGTAAGTTCTTCATTTACTATTTTAATAACATGTTGAGCTGGAGTTAAACTTTCCATAACTTCTTGACCAACACATCTTTCTTGAACTTTTTTATAAAATCTTTAACAACTTTAAAGTTTACATCGGCTTCAAGTAATGCAAGTTTTACTTCTCTCATTGCATCTTTTACATCTTTTTCTGTAAGTTTTCCTTTTGATTTTAACTTACCAAGTGCACCTTGCAATTTATCTGATAAACCTTCAAATATCATTTCAACAACTCCTACATATTTCTTCTATATTTTCTAGCTTAGGGATTAAATCAGCACAATCTCTATTGTGCAATAAATCTTCTTTTTATGTCAATAATTTTCTCCCTAATAGATTTAAGGAATTTTTTCTTGGTCTTTTAACTTAGCTACTAAATGTAGTTTACTTTCGTATTCTCTAAGTATTTTCTCTGAACGCTTCAATGTGTCGTAAACTCCTTGTCGTGATACACCTAAGTTTTCACTTATCTCTCCTAATGAATAATCTTCTTCATAGTAAAGAGATACCATTTCTCGTTGTTTGTCAGTCAATAGCTCTTTGTATTGCTCAAACAACAATCCAATCTCAACCATTTTTTCTATGTTCATAACAATCACTTCAAGACCTTACTGTAAAGGTTCTTTACTTTACACATTGTATTTTATATCAAATAAATACTCTTGTCAACATTTATTTTATGCTAAGTTTAACCGAATAGAGCATCTACAAACGATTTAGAGTCAAAATCTTGTAAATCTTCCATTTGTTCCCCTAACACCTATCAATTTAACAGGTACATCTACTTCTGATTTAACAGCTAAAACAACTCCACCTTTTGCTGTTCCGTCTAGTTTCGTCAGAACTAATCCTGTTATATCACATACTTCTTTAAAAGTTTTTAGCTTGTGATACTGCATTTTGTCCAGTAGTCGCATCAACTACTAGTAAAACTTCTTTTTTTAGCTTCTGGATATTCTCTATCTACTATTTTAAATACTTTACCTAATTCATTCATTAAGTTTGATTTATTCTGAAGACGTCCAGCTGTATCACAGATTAATACGTCTACCCCTCTTGATTTAGATGCTTTTATAGCATCAAATATTACAGCTCCTGGGTCTGCACCTTCTTGATGTTTTATTATATCTACATTACATCTATTTGCCCATACTTCTAATTGGTCTATAGCAGCTGCTCTGAATGTATCTCCTGCAGCAAGTAATACTTTTTTACCTTCTGACTTATATCTATGAGCTAATTTACCTATTGTTGTAGTTTTTCCTACACCATTTACCCCTACCATTAATATTATAGTTGGACTGTGTGATGCATCTAACTTAGTATCATCTTTAGATAAAATATCTTCTATTATTAATTTTAATTCTTCTCTTACGTCTTGTGGATCTGTTATCTTCTTACGTCTTATAGCATCTTCTAATTTTTTTGATTATATCCATAGTAGTATTAACGCCAACATCAGCAGTTATTAAAACTTCTTCTAAGTCTTCTAAAAAGTTCTTCATCTACTTTTTGTGTATGCTTTTAATACTTCATCTACTCTATCTGTTATACCTTGTTTAGCTTTTGTTAAACCTTGTTTTAATCTGTCAAACAGACTTACTTTTTAGGCTTTTCTTCTATTGTTTCTGTTTCTTCAATTTCCTCTACAAACTCATCTTCTTGTTCTATATCTTCTTCTATTTCTTGAGATTGTTGAGCTTCTTCAGCTTCTTCTACTTCTTCAGATTCTTCTATTTCTTGAGCTAATTCTTCTTTTATTTCTTCAATTTCTTCATCTGAAGTTTCTAATTCTTTTTCTTCTGCGACAACATCTACAGCTTTTTCTTCATCTTGTGATTTTCATTAATTATTTCTTCTTGTTTTTCATATTCTGTAGATATTTCGTCTTCATCTGCACTTTGAACTTCAATATCTTCTGCTTGTTCTTCAATTTCTTCTTTTAAATCATCAGAGTCATTTTGAGCTTCTTCTAATTCAGAATTATCATCTTCTTCAACTTGTATTTCTTCTACTGATTCTTCTTGTATTTCTTCTTTTTTTTTTTTCCCAAAACCAAAAAGTTTTTTAAACATACTATTTCCTCCATTTTATACTATATCTGTCATTTTATATGTGCTTCATGAAGGTCTAAGCTAATTACTTTTGATATAGCTTTTTTGCTCCATTGTAACACCATAAATATAATCGGCTGCTTCCATTGTACCTCTTCTATGTGTTACTGCTATAAACTGAGTATCTTCTGATAATTCTTTTAAATACTCTCCAAATCTAAATATATTGGCATCATCTAGTGGCGCCTCAATTTCATCTAGAATACAAAACGGTGTTGGTTTAGCTAATATTATTGCAAATAATATACTTATTGCTGTAAGAGCTTTTTCTCCACCTGATAGTAAGTTTAAGTTTTTCATTTTCTTACCTGGTGGCTTAGCAGTTATTTGAATATCACTTTCAAGTATATTATCTTCGTCTAATATAGTAAGCTCTCCCTCTCCACCTCCAAACAGTCTTTTATATACATATTTGAAGTTTTCATTAACTTGAGTAAATTGTTCTTTAAATTGAACCTTCATATTTACTTCAAGCTCCTCTATGATTTTTTCTATTGCATTTATAGATTCTTCTAAATCTGTTTTTGCTCGCTATAGAAATCATATCTCTCTTTAGTTTCTTTGTATTCATTTATAGAATCTATATTTATATTTCCAAGACTTGCAATTTCTCTTTTTTATAGATTCAAGTATTTTTTTATTTATTTCAATAGAATCATCTCTAAATTCTAAAGCTTTTACATAGCTTAAGTCATAATCTTCAAATAATCTAGTTGTATAACTTTCTTTATTTGCCGATAATCTCTCCATTTTTGATTCTATTTTAAATTCACTTTGTCTAAGCTCCATGCTCTCTTTCAAAAGCCTTTAATTTTTTTATTTAAATCATTTATATTTTCTTTAAATTTATTTTTAGCTTGTTGAGCATTATCCATCTCTTTATTTTTCTTTAAAAAGTTCTTTATTTAAATTTTCGCTCTCTCTTTTTTATGATTTGAGCTTCATTGCCTAGACTTTCTATATCTTTTTGTAGATTTTCTATAGAATTTTTATTTTCGATAATTTTCTTATTAGTATCATCTACCTCTTCTTTAATTCTATTTATCTCAGCATCTGTAGATTTAAATATTTCGCTTTTTGAACAAAATCTAATTTTAAACTCTCGATTTGTTTCTTTTCTTTATCAAAGTCGTCATTGTGAGTTTCTTGAATTTTGCTAAGCTCTTCTATTTTCTTTTTATTTTGAGCTTCTTTTAATTCTATTTGTTTTATATTTTGTTCTATATTTTCTATTTTATTAGATGTATAGTCTAAATTTGATTTTAGACCATTTTTTCTTTTTTGAAGCTTTTCAATATTTTGTTTTAAAGAATCTATTTCATATTCCATTGATTTTAATTTAGTATTTTGTCTTACGATTTCTTTTCTAAATTATTTATATCAATTTCATATTTTTCTATTTCTTTTTTAGTATTTGAAATAGATTCAATAACTCTTTTGTTTATTTTCTAGATGTTTTTCATTTTCTATTTTTATACTTTGTATCTTTTCCTCAAAGTCATTTATAAGTCTTTTTCTAGATAATATGTTTGTAGTAGTTTTTAAACTTCCTCCTGTTAAAGACCCACCTGGATTTAATATATCTCCATCTAAAGTGACTACTTTAAATCTATGGTTAGTTTCATTTGCAAACTTTATACCTTCATCCATATTATCAATTACTATAGTTCTACCTAATATACTTTCAATTATATCTCTATATTTTTCATCAAAAGAAACTAAATCACTTGCTACTTTTATATATTTTGTCTTTGCATTTATAGTTTTTTTCATCTATTCTCTTAGATTTTATAACATTCATAGGAAGAAAAGTTACTCTACCCATATTATTTTTCTTCAGATAATTTATTGCATTTTTTCGCTGCATATTGATCTGTAGTTATAATATTTTGCATATAAGCTCCTAGGGCAGCTTCTATTGCCTTTTTCATAAGCTTCTTCAGTAGTTATAACTTGTCCTAATGCTCCACATATACCGGATAAGTTTTTATTTTTTAATACTTCTTTAACACCTCTATTGAAGCCTTCATTGTGTTTTTCCATGTCTATGTATATTTGTAGTTTAGAAGAGTATTCTTTGTGAGAATAGTTGTTGTTTTGTATTTTTAAATCTATATCTTTATTTTTAAGTCTATAATTTTCTAAATTATTTTTTAAATTATTTAAAGATATAGTTTTATCTTTTAGATCTTTTCTAATCTCACTTATTTTTTTCTTCTTTTTCTATATAAATAGATTTCTTTTCTTCTAATGAAGTATTTATATCTAAAATATTATTTTCTATTGCTTCATTTCTAGAATTTATATTTTCAATATTTGCACCTAACATAGATAAACTATTACTTAAATCTCTTTTTTCATTTAAATAAGTTATTATATTATCTTTTAAGTTCTCTAAATTTTAGTTAAGTCATTTAATTTAGCTTCTTTTTGACTAGTCTTTTGTTCTATATCGTAAATATCTTTTTCTAATATAGATATAGCTTCTTTATCTACTTGTCTTTTACTTTGTAATGAAGCTAATTTTTCATTGTCTTGTTTTAACTTAAGTTCAAATTCTTCTAAAGTCTTATTATTATTTTCTATATTAACTTTTGAGTTAATTATTCTTTCATTTATAAGAGAGATGTGAGAATCATTTTGATTTATTACATCTTTTATAGAGTCTATGTATTCGCCAAGTTTTGATATATTTTGTTCTAGTTTTTCTATCTCCTCATTAGCTAGTTCTACATTTTGTCCATTTTTCTCTTAATTCTTCTTTTTCATTTAACTCTTTTGCAAGTATTGTCTTTTGCTTTGTTATTTCTGATAACTCTAAATCTATTTTTTAATTTCTCTTATATAGTTATTTACTTCTAGTTTTTTAGACTTTCTCTAAGTTCTAAATATTTAAGAGCCTTTTTTTGTTGAGTGAAAAGAGGTTTTATCCTATTTTCAATTTCTATATATATATCTTCTATTCTCTCTAAATTTTCTTTAGTATTTTTAGATTTTTTCAGCTTCAATTTTTTTTATATCTGTATTTTGATATACCGCATGCTTCATCAAAGACTTTTCTTCTATTAGCTGGGTTATTGCTTAATATTTCATCTACTTTCCCCTGCTCTATAATAGAGTATCCATCTTTACCTATTCCTGTATCTAGTAGTAATTCCTTTATATCTTTTAATCTACAAGCTTTGTCATTTAAAAAGAATCCACTCTCTCCATTTCTATAGGCCCTTCTCTTTATAGTAACTTCACTAAAGTCGATATTTAACTTTTGATCGCTATTATCTATAGTTAAAGCTACTTCACAGTAATTCATAGGTTTTTATCTACTGTACCAGCAAATATAACGTCTTCTAGCTTATCTCCTCTAAGACTTTTTATACTTTGCTCTCCTAAAACCCATCTAACTGCATCAGATATATTACTTTTTTCCACTACCATTTGGTCCTACAATCGCTGTTATTCCTTCGTTAAAATTTATCTCTGTCTTTGTTGGAAAGGATTTAAATCCCTTTAATTCTAATCTCTTTAAATGCACTGTTTCATCTCCCTTCAGAACTAAAGGTTATATATCTCTAATAATTTAGCATAAACTTCATTCATATTTACACTAAAGCTGCCTTATTTGATGATGATATTACTAACTCATCTATTTGTAAATCTGTAGGCATTGTTTTAAGGTTTATATTGTGTTTTTCTTTCATATATATTTTATTTGATTTTTTATTTCCTACTATTTTAGAAATATTTTTGTTATTTTTATTTACTATAAGCTCTTTTTCTATATTATTTTCTTTTACGATATAGTCTAAGTAGTCTTTTATCATCTCAGCTTCTGCTAACTCTCTAAATGCAGGATGGTATGGCCCTGCGACAACACCTTTTCAAGTTGTATATCGTCAGTAGCTTGAAGACCAACTCTTATTACGTTTATATCGTTAATATAAAATAAAACTAATAATTTTTAACTATATTTACACATTCTTCTAAAGAAAATGGAGTGTATTCTCCTCTTTCTAAAAGAGTTTCAAGCCCCGTATCTTTAACTACTAATGTAGGGTATATTCTTACACAATCAGGTTGTAATGATATAAACTTTCTCGCAGTTTCTATACATTTTTCTTCTGTGTCAGAAGGAAGTCCTACCATCATCTGTAGACCTAATTTTATATCGTGTTTTTTAATTAATTTTGCACTTTTTATTACTGATTCTATATCATGTCCCCTTACACTGTCTATAAGTACTTTAGCGTCCATAGATTGAACACCTAGCTCTATAATGCTTGCATCATATTTTTTAAGTCTTTCTAATATAGGGTCACTTATACAGTCAGGTCTTGTAGACATTCTTATTTCGTGGACTAACCCCTTATCTACATATTCTTTTTGCAACTGATAATAATTCATTTTGACATTCTTCTTCGATTGCAGTAAAGCTTCCTCCGAAAAATGCTATCTCTACATTTGTATCTTTATCTATAGTTTCTAGACATTCTTCTATTATATTTCTAGCATCTTGTGCTGTAACTTCAGTACTTACTCCTGTTATTTTCTTTTGATTGCAAAATATACAATCATGAGGGCATCCTCTGTGTGGAACAAATATAGGTATTATTCTTTTTTTTCATTTAAATAGACCACCTTACATTTTTTTGTCTAGTGCGCATTTTGCAGCAACTTGCTCTGCGTCTTTTTTTTACTTTTACCTTCTCCTACGCCTAATACTGTATCATTTATGCCGACTTCCATAACAAATCGTTTGTTGTGATCTGGTCCTTTTTCTTCGATTAATTTATACCAGATATTATTTTCGCCGTTGCTTTGAAGTACTTCTTGAAGGCAAGTTTTATAATCTCTAAATATTTTTCCTTTTATAGAGTCATTTATTATTTTATCCATATAAGTTAATATGAATTCTCTAGCTTTATCTAATCCACCATCTAAATAAATAGCTGCTATAACTGCCTCTAGAGCATCTGCAAGTATAGATATTCTCTCTCTACCACCTGTAGCTTCTTCTCCTTTACCTAAAAGCATATATTTACCTAGGTGTATATCTTTAGATACTTCACTTAAAGATTCTTCACAAACTATATTGGCTCTTATTTTTTGTAAGCTCCCCCTTCTGGAAGTTTTGTTTCTTTTTGAATAAGTAATCACTTATTACTATACTTAAGACAGAGTCTCCTAAAAACTCTAATCTTTCATTAAAAGCATAGTTTTTATTTTCATTTGAATAAGAACTATGTGTTAAAGCTTCTAATATATATTCTTTATTTGTAAATTCATAATTTATATTTTCTTCAAATAACGATATGTTATTTAATATCCTTTTATTAATTTTCATTAAACATCCTCCAAATTAATTGTTTTGTTAGATCAATCTCAATATAATTAAAACATATTTACTTTAAAAAAAACCTATGAAGATTTAAACTTCATAGGCGCTTTTAAACCAAACATTCATTGTTAAAAATTACAACTGTTATTCATTATCTTCTTCGTGTATTTCTACACCACAACCACAGCATCCACCTTCATCATCACAATCACCACACTCATCATCTTCAGATGATAATATAACTGCGTGACAACTTGGGCAAACAACATCTACTGAGTCGTCAAATAATAATTCTTCATCAATTTCTACGATTTCAGAACAATTTGGACACTCCATTTCTATGAAACTTAATTCTTCGTCGTCCTCTTCTTCTTCGTCATCGTATTCATCGTAGTCGTCTTCATCATCGTAGTCTTCATCTTCGTCATAAAGCCACTCTTCTAAATCTTCTACGTCTTGTTGTAATTCTTCTACTTCGTATTGTAATTCTCCTACTTGATCTTCTAAGTCTACTACTGAATATTCTAATTCTTCTACAGTATCGGCAAAACTTCCTAATATCTCTACTATTTTGCTAATCATTTTGCCTTCTTTACTCTTATCATCGATATCTAATCCTTCAGCTAAACCTTTTAAATATGCAACTTCTTCACCTAGTTTTTCATGATAAACCTCTCCTTTTGCATTTTTTATATCTTGTAGAAAATCATTATTAAAATTTTTTAAAGTAGATTTTCATTAAGATAGATTTTAACACGTTACCAAAAATCGTATGTATTATAATTTCTAAGGAATACAATTTAATTCCTTTAAAAAATTTTATTTTGTGCTTATTAAAGTAAGTAAATTGTATTTTTTCTTATTTATTAAGCATTATTTATCTTTAGTATTTGTTTTAAAAAAGCTCATATATCATTAATATTTGATATATAAGCTTTTTTTTATGCTAAAATATTAAACTCTTGATAAATATTCTCCAGTTCTAGTATCTATTTTTATTTTATCTCCTTCATTTATGAATAAAGGTACTTGAACTACTGCTCCAGTTTCTACTGTAGCTGATTTAGTAACGTTACTTGCTGTATCACCTTTTTATACCTGGTTCAGTTTCAGTTACTTCTAATTCTGCAAAGTTTGGTGCTTCTACTTGGAATGGTTGTCCTTGGTAGAATCTTATTGTAGCTGCTTCATTTTCTTTTAAGAATTTTATAGCATCTTCAACTTGCTCATAGTTTAGTGGTATTTGGTCGAAAGTTTCTTCGTCCATGAAGTAGTATAATTCACCATCATTGTATAAATATTGCATTTGTTTTGTTTCTATTATTGCTTTTGGGAATTTATCACTTGGGTTGAAAGCTTCTTCTCTTATAGCTCCTGTTTTTAAGTTTTTGTATTTAGTTCTTACAAAGCTGCACCTTTACCTGGTTTAACGTGTTGGAAATCAACTACTAAACATGGTTGACCATCCTTTTCAAAAGTTACACCTTTTCTAAAATCTCCTGCTGTTACCATTATTATTCCTCCATGTAAATAAATTTCTAATGTTTTATCAGTTTTATTATATATATGTTATTCAGATTGTCAAGTTTTTATATAAATTAACAATCTCATATACTATGATATCATAAATTATCTCGAGTAAACAAGGTTTTAACTGTCTTTAGTTTATTATATTTTGTTTCTATATTATAATTTTGACTTTCTATATAATATTTATTCAACGTTTACAATAAAATCTTTAGTCAAAATTCTTTCAAAACACATATTTCCTTAAAATTTACAATAAATAAAATCCTTCCCAAATTATATATATAAAAAGGAAGGATTTTTTGTTATTAATTATTTATTTTTCTTTTTATAAAGTCGTCAATTTGCTTACTACTTCTTCTGCTATAACATGTATAGGCTTATTATTTGTATCTACTACTATATCTGCTATAGATTCATATCTATCTTTGCGTTTTTCCATTAAATCTTTTATATATTCAACATTCATATTCCCATTTAATAGGGGTCTTTCATTACTATATTTTACTCTTTCATATATAGTCTCTGGTGATGCTGTAAGTAGTACTATTTTTCCGTTTTTTTTCATTAATTCGACATTTTCATCTTTCATAGGCATTCCACCTCCACAAGAAATTATAATTCCCTGTCTAGTTTCTAATTCTCTCAATGCATTATTTTCACATCTTCTAAAATACTCTTCTCCTTTTCTTTGGAATATTTCATTTATAGTCATATCTTCTCTTTTAACTATAAACTCATCAGTTTCTAAGTCCTGCATTTCAAGTATATGGCTTAAATATTTTGCTATAGTAGATTTCCCAGATCCCATAAATCCAATCAACATTATATTATATGGAAATAAATTTTTAGCTTGATATTTTTTGCATTCTTTACAACATATCTAAATATGTTCATAATTTCATCTTGATATTTATTATCTTTTAATTTTTTACATAGTGCTATTTCTTTTTACCTTCATATTCTGGTTGTAGTATAGGCATACCTTTTTTCTTTTTTGTATTCCATTATTTCATCTATACAATCCATTCTTTTTTTGACAAAATTTTTATAATTTCATCATCATACATACTTATTTTTTGCTCTTACTTTGTCTATATTATCCATATATATACCCACCCTATCTAATTGTATTTTTTACTAAATTATAGCAATATGTTAATAAATTTTCAACAAAACCTGCAATTTAAAAGTCTTTTTTCAAATTTTCTTTATTTTTTAATTTTTAGTTTTTATAATAGAAATTTTATTTCATTTTTTAATATTTTTATATATTTTACTTTTCTTTTTTAATATCTATTAATTTTTATATTTATAGATATTTTTTATATTCTATAAATATATTTTTATATTTAATTTAAATAAAAATAGTATTAGATTTTAACTAAGAGTTATAACCTAATACTATTTTTATTAATCACATTTTATAAGTTTGCCTACTATTTCTTCACATATCTCATTTATTGTTTTATTATCTGTAGATACTATAATATCACTTGCATTTAAATATTTTTGCTCCCTTTGTTTCATTAAATTTGATATAAATTCTATATTCATATTTCCATTTAATAGAGGTCTTTCATTACTATATCTAACACGTTCAAATATAGTTTCTGGTGATGCTGTAAGTAGTACAACTTTTCCACTTTGTTTCATATATTCTACGTTTATATCTCTAAGGGCCATACCTCCGCCACATGAAATTATAGTATTTTGTCTTTGTTTTAAAGATATTAAGGTATTTGTCTCACATTTTCTAAAATACTCTTCACCTTTTATTTTAAACATCTCTGCAATAGTCATACCTTCCATCTTTACTATATGCGCATCTGTTTCTATTTCTTCCATAGATAGCAGATGACTTAAGTAAGAAGACACTGTAGTTTTTCCAACTCCCATAAATCCAATTAAGAATATATTATATGCAAATAAATTTTTAGCTTGTATCTTTTGCCATTATCTACTATATATCTAAATACATCTAAAATCTCGTCTTCAAATTTATTTCCATCTATTTGATTTCTCAAACTAATTTCTTTTTTAGCTTCAAATTCTTCTTGAAGTATAGGTAGTCCATGTTCTTTTTTTATAGGCTATAATATCTTCAATATAGTTCATTCTTTCTGTTAAAAGCTCAATTATCTTACTATCACAATCACTAATTTTCTCTCTAATATTTTCGATATTTTTCATACTCTTTCCCCTTAAATTAGTTTTTATTTTTATTATAAGTCTAATTCAAGCTTTAATCCAATTAATTTATTTTTAAAATCTTATATATTTGATATATAATTTTACGCCTCTATATTTTTATGTATTAATTTTAATAAATTGCTCAAGTCCTCAATATTGGGTTGTCCTGGTGCACTTTTTTTAACATTAACACCATAAGTCAAACATGAACCAAAAAATTCTCCACAAATCCTGCTTAGTCCACCTTTTTCACCAATTGATATTGTGCAAATAGGCACGCTAGATATATGCTCTGAAATTATAATTGTAGTTTCTAAAAGTTCAACAACATCTAACTTACTGCTCGGCTTTGTTACTATTTTTATAATATCAACACCCATATCCTCTAATTCTTTTGCTGTAGCAATACATTCTGCCTTAGATGGCGTGTGATCTAAATTATGATTAGTCGTTATTACATATATGCCCATATCTTTTGCAACTTCAATTATTTCCTTCATATTATCTTTGCCTATACTATCTTCAACATCTATAAAGTCTACTAATTTAGTAGCACATACTTCTTTATATATCTCTACATACTTTTCTTCAGTTATATCAGCTTCCCCATCGCTTGTATTTCTTTTAATTGTAAATATAATAGGTATATTTTTTAATATTTTTCTAAGCTTTTCAAGAACTATCTCTATCTTTGAATAATCATTATAATATTCGTACCAGTCTACTCTCCATTCAACAATATCTATATCTAATATATCAAAATCTACTGGTATAATAGAAAACTTCTTTGCTGTATGTAAAAATTTCTTTTCTGTTTTATCACATATTGGAGCAATTATTTTAGGTATACCTTTTCCTATTTCTACATCCCTTACTTTTAAAAATCCTCATACTCCTCAAATCTCCCTTTTAATATAATAATATTTATCTTATTAATTATTATATCAAAAAAAAGTCATACCCTAATATATAATAAATCTTTTAGTATATATTTTTAGTTTCAATTTTTTCTTTAGAGTCACAATTTTCAATTATAAATTTACTAAATTGTTCTACTGCTGGAGATAAGTATTTATTTTTTAATTTTGCCATATATATATTTCTGCTATAAACTGGACTTTTTAATTTTATTATATCTAAATTCAAATTTTTTAAAAAAGGTATATTAGGCATTATTGCTATCCCAAATCCTCCTGATACTAAACCTGCCATAGAACTGTCATTTTCAACTTCATAAGATATAATTTGCTTTTTATCTATTTCTTTAAATAAGTCATCTATAACTTTTCTAAGTCCGCTCGATTTAGTAAATGCAATCTGATTGTAAGATGCAGTTTTTATTAAATCTATCTCTTTATATTTAGATAACTCATGATTTTTTGGAACTACTACTACCAACTCTTCTTGTTTTATTTTTATAAACTCTATATCTTTATCATCCTTTACTTTAGAACAAAATCCTATATCATATTTTTCATTTTTTAGTCCTTCTATAATAGATTTTGTATTATTAGATGAAAATGTAAATCCAAAACTCTTATCTTTATTGCTGTCTAAAAATTTTCTTACCATAAGCGGTACAAATTCAGTCTCCAGCGTATATATATAGCCTAAGTCTATAAGTCCACTTGTCGCACAAGTAAGAGCCTTAGTTTTATCCACTCCCTCTTGTAAATAATCTAAAGATTTTTCTACATATTTTAAAAAGATTTTTCCGTATTTAGTTAAACTCACATTTCTACCTTGCTTTTCAAATAACTTTGTGCCGAGCTCTTCTTCTAATGAAGAAATAGCGTGACTAAGACTAGGCTGAGTTATATCTAAGTCTTTTGCAGCTTTCGTATAATGCTCTAAGTGAGCTAACTTAACAAAGTATTGTAAATGATTTAAATTCATAATATCCCCTTTCTATTACTAATTTAATGTTTTTATTTTAATATACAATTTTATTTTTTTAATAGATTTATCTATTTTTATAATGCATAAGAAATTATGTTAATTATAAATAAAATCTATATAAATCCATTTTTCTTAAATTTTATTTATAGATTTTTAAATTATATAAAAAATAAAAAACTTACTAAATTTATCATCAATTATAATAATACTTCATAAAAAACAATATTTCTATTAGTTTTATCTATGAATTCTTAAATAAAGTCTATTAGTTATTTTAAATAAATACTGTTAGAATAATCTTAAATAAAAAATTAACAATCAAAAAAATAATAATCACACATACAATAAAATTTAATGGAGGTTTTAAAATGGCACACAAATATAAAAATATCTTTTCACCTTTAACAGTAAAAATATGACTTTAAAAAACCGCATCGTAATGATGCCAATGGGTACAAACTACGGTGAACAAAATGGAGAGATGAGTTTTTTACACATTAATTATTATGAACAAAGAGCAAAAAGGCGGTACTGGACTTATAATAGTAGAAAATGCTAGTGTATTTTCTCCACAAGGTTCAAACGGCACTTCTCAACTTCGCATAGATCACGATAGTTATCTACCAAGATTATATAAACTTTGCGAAAGAGTTCACAAATATGGAACAAAAAATAGCTATACAAATAAATCATGCAGGAGCTTCTGCAATGTCTTCAAGAACAGGAATGCAACCAGTTTCTGCTTCAAATATACCATCAAAAGCAGGCGGAGAAATTCCTAGACCACTTGAAAAAGAAGAAATATATGAAATAGCTAAAAAATACGGTGAAGCAGCTAAAAGAGCACAAACTGCTGGTTTTGATGCAGTTGAAATACATGCTGGTCACTCTTACTTAATAAGTCAATTCTTATCACCATTATATAACGATAGAACTGATGAATTTGGTGGTTCTATAGAAAACAGAACTCGTTTTGCAAGACTTGTAATAGATGAAGTTAGAAAAATGTTGGGCCTAACTTCCCAATATTATTACGTTTAAGTGCAGATGAATTTATGGAAGGTGGTAATACAATAGACGACTGCCTAAAATACTTAGAATACTTAAATGATGAAGTAGATATATACGACGTATCTGCTGCTCTTAACGGCTCAATACAATATCAAATAGATGCTAACTATTTAAAAGATGGTTGGAGAGCTTATTTATCAAAAAGCAGTTAAAGATAAATTTAATAAACCATGTATAACAATGGGTAATATAAGAAATCCTCAAGTTGCTGAAGATATACTTGAAAGAGGAGATGCCGATTTAATAGGTATGGGACGTGGACTTATAGCTGATCCTGAATGGGTAAACAAAGTTGAACTTGGAAAAGAAGATGAACTTAGAAAATGTATATCTTGTAATATAGGATGTGCTGGCAACAGAATCGGTATAAATAGACCTATAAGATGTACTGTAAACCCTTCTGTAAATGAAGATGAGGTTTATAAAAAAGTAAAAGTAAATAAAAATTGTAATGTAGTAGTTATAGGTGGTGGTACTGCAGGACTTGAAGCTGCCTGTACAGCTGCAGAAGTTGGATGTGCTACATTCTTAATCGAGAAAAAAAAGATGTTTTAGGTGGTCTAGCTACTGAAATTTCAAAAATAACAGATAAAAGAAGATTATATGACTTCCCAAATATTTAATAAATAGAGCAGAAAAAAATTAGATAATTTATATGTTTTTAAAAATACTGAAGCTAATGTAGAATTTATCAAAAAACTTAAAAAACCTAATTTAATAATAAACGCAACTGGTTCTTCTCCATTATTACCTCCAATCAAAGGGCTTCATGAGGTAATGGCTAAAGAAGATTCAAAAGTCTTCTCTATATTAGATATGATAAATAATATAGAAAATTATCCACAAGATTTAACTGGCAAAAAAAGTCGTTATAATCGGTGGTGGTGCTGTTGGACTTGATGTAGCAGAATTCTTTGCTCCAAGAAATGCTGAATGCTCTATAGTTGAAATGGCACCGGTTATAGGAAATGGAATAGATCCAGTATCAAAAGTTGGTACTTTCGATTTATTAAACAAACATGGAGTAAAACAACTTACTAATACAAAATTATTAGAAGTAAAAGATAATTCATTCTTAGTTGAATATGCAGATGGCTCATTAGATGAGTTAGAATTTGATTATGGATTTATATGCTTAGGAATGAAATCAAATAACCCTGTATTAAAAGCTCTAGAAGAAGAATATTCTGATACAAATATAGAAATTATTTCTATAGGAGACAGTATAAGAGCTAGACGTATTATAGAAGGTGTTGAAGAAGGAAGAAATATTATAAATACACTTACTAAACACGACTTCCTTGATATTTATGTATAAGATATAATATAAAATTATTTTCAAAAATAAAAACTAGGCTGTTTTAATAATTATATTTATAAAACAGCCTAGTTTTTTAATAAGTTTTCGATATGTAAATTTACTTTAAAAACTACTTATAAAAATCTTTTGTTTTTACTTTATAAAATACTTATAAAGTTTTTTGTTGTTCTAAGAATGTCTCTAGTATATTTTTTTGTATCTTCTAATGTAGGTTTTATACCTGTCCATATATTAAATGAATGCACGCCTTGGTTTATAAGCATTTGTATCCCATAAGCGATCTTTAAATCATATCTAAGACCCCATTTAATAAGTGCTGTTTCATGTGGTTTATAAACAGCATCTGCTACTATAAGATGCTTAGGCGGGATTAAAGATATATCAATTGGAGATTCATCTGTACCCATCCCAATAGGGTAGTATTTATAAGTATATCAATATTATCTATATCTTCTTGTGTTATATTTTTAGATGTCGCAATAGCCTCAGTTTCAAAATGTTCATTTATTGTATCAGCTATCGATTGTGCCTTTTCTATACTTCTATTTACAATCTCAATCGATTTAGCATTTTCAATTGCAAGCTGTATTGCAATACTTCTACAGGCGCCTCCTGCACCTATTATTAGTACTTTCTTTCCTTCAATGCTCTCTTGACTAGCATCTTTTATAGATTTAGTAAGACCTGTTCCGTCTGTGTTATATCCATATAATTTCCCATCTACGTTTTTTAATAGTATTTACAGCTCCAAATAATTTAGCCTTTTCGTCTATAAAATCTAAATACTTCATAACTTCTATTTTGTGAGGAATAGTTACATTCGTTCCCATTATACCAAGATGTCTTATTCCTTCTATACCTTCTTTTAAATATTCAGGATCAATATCATAACTTACATAAACTGCATCAATATTGTATTTTTCGAATAAATAATTATGTATCTTTTGGCGAAAAACTTTGGCTAATTGGATGTCCAATTACACTGTATACTTTGTTTTCGAACTTATGCTCTTCATTTTGATTATCCTCCTATAAACTCTTTTTAGTTCATGTTTATTTACTTAAATTCTAGCTAAAAAAAAAATTGTCAATCTTAATTAGTATCTTTTTAATAATATAAAAAATTTGCTTCACTCATGGCGCATCCACAAATAAGATAATATATAATTTCTTTAGAATTAAAAAAATACTAATTATAAGTAATATTTATTTTTACACATAAAAATAAGTCCTATAACTTATTAAGCTATAAGACCTATTTTTTTTTATGCTACTTCACGAGCTCTTTCTATTTTATCATTTTGTATATTTTACATATATTGCAAGTAATACACCTAATAAAGTAACTGCTATATTAAGCAGTACAACGTTTATTGGTCCATTAGTTGCACCACCAACTTTGTTAAGTAAGATGCAAAACTTATTATAGTATAGTTTGCAACACTTGATGCTATCATAACTATTGAAGTTATTTTACCTTTATCTTTAGGGAACATTTCATTTGCTGTAGATACGCAAAGTTGAAGTACTCCACCTGCTGCTGCATAACCTAATACAAATCCACCTACTAAACATATAGAAGGTATTCTTATAAAGTAAATTGCTATAAGCATTGCTGCTGATATTGCTGGATATATTATAAGTATTCTTACTGCCTTTAGTCCTTTACTTATTAAAAATGATGAAACAAGTATTGCACAAACTGTTCCTAAAGCGTAGAATGATTGAATTTTACTTGGATCAGCAAGTCCATATAGTTTACCTAATTCTTGATTACAATTTAACCATATCATAAAAGTTGAAGAAGAAGTAAATCCTATACATATTAATGCTATACTTGCTGGAGTAAATTTCATTTTTTCTTTTTTAACTTTTTTCAGATTCAGAGTCGTCTTGAGCATTTTCTAATTTAGGGAATGGTAAAATGCTATTAATAAACCATCTATTGCTATTGCTACTGCTGCTACTATAAATATTGTTCTAAACGGTAATGCATTTGAAGCTACAAATCCTATACCAAATGGTAATGCAAATTGTGCTATAGACATTGAGAACTTAGTAAATAAGTTTGCAACTGAACCATTCTCTGGGAATATTTCCATGCATGATGGTGTTACACAAGTATCTAAAAATGAATTAGCAATACCACCTACTATTGCAAACATATAACCTACCATCATATTTGGAGCAAATACTATTCCACCTAAATATAATGCATAACATATAACCCCTATTAAACCACTTATTCTTCTTCCGAATTTATCAGATATAGGCCCTGAGAAAGGAAGAGAGATTAAACGTCCAAGACCAAGTGCAGCTATTACTGATACAACTATACTTACATCAAACGTACCATCTTCTAATACTTTTGCTCCCCCACATTGATGCAAAATCTTGTTTATATTGTCCTAATATAGAAGCTCCTATACCATGTATAAAATATGTAAAGTATAGAGCTATTGCAGTAGGATAAAACTTTTTATAATTAACTTGTTCCATTACAGTTTCCCTATTTTAAATTTTATTTTATATAAAAAAAACATATTATTTATCATTTCAACTTTGTTAATTCATTAACTTAATTATTTATAAAGATTTAGTGTCGATAGAAAAATCATACTATCAACACTTTATCTTATCTTTTATTTAAATTTTATAAATCAGAATAGTATTTAGCTTTTTACTTCTTCTACTGGCATCTCTTGTCCCATAAATAATTTAAATGCTTCAACACCTTGATATAATAACATACCTTTTCCGCCTACAACTTTGCAACCAGCTTTTCAGCGTCTAATATCATCTTAGTTTTAATTGGATTGTATACTACATCTGTAACTACTAAGTCTTTTCTAAATACGCTAGTATCTTTTATATTTGTTTCATTATCATAAGGTTTCATACCTATTAAAGTTGCATTTGTAAGTATATCACTTGTTTTTATTTCTTCATATAATTTTTCAGTATCATCTATATCAAATAAATTTACTACATTCTGGAACTTCTCTTTTTATAGCTTCGACAGTATTTTGTGCTTTTCAAAGAATCCATCTTTTTATTGAATATAGATATTTCTCTAGCTCCGTCTAAAGCAGCTTGTGCTTGTATAGCAGTTGCAGCCCTCCTGCACCCATTATAGTCATTTTTGCCTTTTATATCGACACCATTTTCTTTTAAGTTTCTTACATAACCTTTACCGTCTGTTATATCACCTATTAATTTTCCGTCTTTGTTTATTATTGTATTACAAGCACCGATTATACGAGAAGCTGGAGATAATTCGTCCATATGTTTAGCAACTTCACCTTTACATGGCATTGTAACATTTCCGCCTTTCATATTGAAAGTTCTAAAAGCATTTACAGCATCTTCTGTTTTTTCTACAGGTATGTCAAATGCTAAATATCTATAATCTAAATCTAATATTTCAAAACTATAATTGTACATTGCAGGTGAGCCTGAATGTCCTACTGGTGACCCTATTAATCCTAATAAACCTGTTTTACCTGATATTTCCATTTCAATTCCTCCGATTCTTGATATCCCCCATATTGCTATGCCATCTTACCCTAAAACGACTTTGGCATTGGTGTTTAGAGCCCCCACTCTAAACACCAACCAAGTTTGCAATTATTAAACTATATCAGAAATTTAATTATTTATTATAATGCTTAAAGCTACATTTAATGCTTCTTCTGTTGCATTTAAAAGCTCTTCTCGCTCTAACTGCATCCCCTATAACATAAGTTTCTTTTACTATATCTTTTAATGATTCACTTATTGGATCATAATTTCTAGATCCCATTGCAAGTACAACTGAGTCAAATCCTCTTACTTCATGTACAGAACCATCTGCTAATTCGTATTTAACACCGTCAGTATAGAATTCTGCAACTTTTGCACCTGTTATACTTTCTACCTTGTGTTTATCGAATGCTTCCATGATGTATTTTCTATGTTCTTTAGCTACATCACCAGCTATTTTATCTTTAAATTCTATTATTGATACTTCGTGTTCTTGTTCAGCTAGAATTCTGCAGTTTCTGCACCTACCATTCCTCCACCTACTACTAAAACTTTTGTACCACAGGCTTTTTGCCCATCTAATAAATCTATAGCATTTATTACGCCAACATCATTTATACCTGGTATTGGTAGTACTAATGGAGTTGCACCTGTAGCAACTATACAAACGTCTGGATTCATTTCTTTTACAAATTCTTCAGTTACTTCTGTATTTAATAATACTTTTACTCCATATTCATTACATCTTGCTATAAAGTTGCGAACTAAATTAGTTATATCGCCTTTTCCTGGTGGGTATGCAAGTCTCATTTGACCACCTAATGTATATGATTTTTCAACTAATGTTACGTTGTGTCCCCTTAAAGCACTTACCCAAGCAGCCTGCATTCCGCCGACTCCACCACCTATAACTAATACATTTTTAGGTTCTTTAGTCATAGTTAATTCGCCTTCACGTCCTAATAATGGATTTGCTAAACAAGTTATTGGTTTACCTTGGAACATATTTGGAACACATCCTTGTAGACATGCTATACATGGTGTCATAAGCTCCCTAATTTGCCATCTCTAGCTTTGTTTGGTGTTTCTGGATCAGCTAAACTTTGACGTCCAAATGCCACTAAATCAGTTCTTCCTTGTTTAACCATTATGTCAGCATATTGTGGTTCAGTAAAACGACCAACAGTTATTACTGGTATGTTTATAACTTCTTTTTATACTTGATACTAAATCTGAAGAGAATCCTCCATGTATAGTAGTTTGGTGCCCACATATATTCATCATTTAAGTGAGTTGCACGAGATACATGTAGAGCATCTATTTTACATACTTCTTCTAAATAAACTGCTACTGCTGTACTATCTTGTACACTAAGTCCGCCTAAAACATCATCTTGTGCATTTATTCTGGCTAATATAGCTATTTTGCCTTCTGTTTTCTTTCTTATATTTTCTATTATTAAACGAGGTAATCTCATTCTATTTTCAAAACATCCGCCAAATTCATCTACTCTTTTGTTAGTTCTAGGTGATATAAATGTACTTACTAAATATCCATGTGCACAGTGAAGTTCAACTGCATCTATTCCTGCTTTCATAGCACGTAAAGCTGCATCTCCATAAGCTTCAATTATATCGTATATTTCTTCAGTATTTAGTATTTGTGGCGTTGGATGACCATCTTTTGATGGTATTGGTGATGCTGCCACTATTGGATATCCTGCTATAGCTTGATTTACATCTGGACCTGCATGTTGAAGTTGAACAGAAACTTTTGCACCTTCAGCATGACATGCGTCTATTACATTTTTAAAGCTATCTATTACACTGTCGTCGTAAAAACAAGGTTTTCTTGGACCACCTTTTGATTTATAATAAACAACACTTGATTCTATAGTTATAAGACCAAATCCACCTTTTGCTCTTGCAGCATAGTAATTTTTAGATTTTTCGCTTAAAGTTCCATCTGTGTTTGCAAAGTTGTTGCCCATTGGAGGGACAACAAATCTATTTGGTACATTCATAGGACCTATTTGTATAGGCTTAAACATATTTTCTTCAAAATTCATAATATTACCTCTTCCCTATTTAAGTTAATTTTAATTTGTAAGATTTCAATTTTTAGTATTTTATATCTATTTAAAAATTCTCAATATATATTTAATAAATGATTATTATTTTTTAATATCTACATTTAAACTTTATATTATTAAGCTAAAACTTCTGGCAAGCTTCTTTTAAAACTTTTACTGCATTGTCATATGTATATTTAGCTGCAAAATCTACACCTTTTTCTACATATTCATCACATATAACTTCAACACCTACTGCATTTGGTTTAACACCTTTTGTTGTAACATTTTACAAAATCCTGCAGTATCTCCATATCCACACCCTGGAGCAACTCTATCATGCATTGACTCATCTCTTAAAACTTCTTTTGCATATGGTCTAGCTTGAACATCATTTATTTGAACTGATACTATTTTATCTGCTGGTATCATATCTATTACTTTTTCAAATGGTTGGTTTGCTCTTCCCAGTGCCATGTATCTAATATTATTTTGCATTATCACAACCAGATGCTTCTACTACTTTCCATCCTTTTTCTAAGTCTGGTATACCACTGTATGGCATTGGTTCAACTCCTATTATTATGTCTTTTGCTCTTAAGCATAATTCTTTTAATTTTGTGCTGTATGTTCTATTGAGTAGTTTTCCATTAGACCACAGTTTATTTGTTTTACACCAAATAACTCACACATTTTGAAGCAAATTTGTTCTTTCATTTGTTGTTCTAATGTTCTCATCATCAGCCCATAAAGTTATATACTCTACTTCTGTTACTTTCATATCGTGTTTTTTAATATATTTAATATATCTTCATCGTAATCCTTCTTGTAATGCTGCTATATAATTTTCAGCTCTTAAACCTATTCCTTCATATCCAGCATTTTTAGCTGCGATTTTCTCTTTCTTCAAAAGTTACCTTTGTTCCTAAAGTATAAGAACTTACTGTTAATGGATGTTGTTTTGACATATTCTATTCCCCCCCTTATTGTACATTTGTTTAAAATTATTTTTATTCTTTGTTAATTGTTTGTCGTTTTATTTTGCATTTTTTCTTTGATTTATCTTATGTTTAAATGTTATCACAGTATTTTTTATATGACTAATTGATAATAATCTATCAATTTATTGATTTTATATATAATTTTTAGTATATTAGTTTATAAAATCTATACTTATGATAAATAATTGTTTGAAATCTTTTTATTTATCTTTATTAAAGTTAAATAAAAACACTCTTTTAAATTTTTTAAATATAGATTAAAAAGGGGAATAAGCTTTAACCCTATATCATTTAAGATACTTTGTTACTTTAGCAAAGCTAGAACATTATACTCAAAGCTGCAGAAGAGCTCTGTATTACTCAACCAAGTTTAAGTCATGCCATTTCACTACTTGAAAAAAAGAACTTGGTGTCACATTATTTCAAAAAAGAAGGACGTAATATTGTCCTTACAAAATGCGGGAAAATTTTTTTAGAAAAAGTGAAAAGAATCATTAAAAATTCTTGATGATAGTGTTCTTGAACTTAAATCTATAAGCAACGGGGAAGGCTATATAGATTTAGGATTTTTACGTACTTTAGGTACAAACTTTATACCTAGGCTAAAATAAAAAGCTATATTGAGAATAATCCGATAAAAAATTAATTTCAATTTTCATACTGAAACAACTACTGCTGATCTAATAAAATCATTAAAAGAGCAAAAAATACGATATGATATTTTGTTCAAAATCAGAAAAAAAAAAAAATATAATTTATACCTGTTTCTGCTCAAAAAATAGTTCTTATAGTTCCGTCAAATCATGAATTAGCTAAATATGATTCAATCACTTTAGAGCAAACAGTTGAATATCCTCAA
>VOFB01002352.1_pt1 | contig 25794 bp, 32 predicted proteins | sample 5384141 | NCBI WGS metagenome assembly VOFB01 (sample SAMN12384721, study PRJNA508395) | human gut metagenome | isolation source: healthy gut A | host: Homo sapiens | reverse complement strand
GCTGCTGCAACCAGCCGGTAAACCAATTCCAGACGACTTGAAGTGGACGGCGAACATCGTAACGCCCGTTGATCAGCTGGCAGTGCAGCATAAGCAACGCCGGTTGAACGAATTGCGTGGTGAGCGCGTACTCGTCGTTTCTCGAATAGCACCAGGTCGCTTGGGCGAGTATATTCCACACGCCAATGGCGACGATGCTTCCCAAAACAAGCCAAACAAGAACTTGTTTTCGTGCGGTTTTCCAGTGCAGCGCGGTTACGGTAAGCGCACAGATGATCCAGAAAACCGGCAGTTCATATCCGATAAGCCATGTCGGAGGTATGCTGCAGATCAGACGGTCGAATGCGAAAGTGATGAGAAATGCAGCGCCAATGGTGATGGCCGCGCGTTTGTCGAGGGGGCGTTGCGCTATTTCTTCCTGCGTGATTTTGGGTTTCGCCGAAGGCTGTTCCTCCCTGATGCGCGGATGGTTCTTGTGTTGGTTGGTTTTCTTGTGCCCTGGTGTTTCTTGAGCCTCTCGCATTTCTCGTAATGGCGATGATTGTTGAGATTGTGATGGGGAAGTGCTGGCTGGTTCCGTCATAACAAATTCCTTCCTTGAGTGTATTGGATGTCATCGTACATATCGAAAAACGATAGAAAAATATCGACTAACATACTTTCACAAGATTTGCATATCGAATATCGATAGATTATTATCGATATTCAGGTTTATTGGATTGAAGGAGACGGATATTATGTCGAATTCCGCGGCGAAACGTTCCATGGTGATTGGCGTATTGCGTGTGCTGATTGTGATAATTGCAATATGCTGCCTCGGACTGCAGGTCAGTGCGATTGCGGCATCCGCTGGCGTTGCTTCCAAGTATGCCGACGCTGACTCGATGCATTGGCTGTATGCGGTTGCCGCAGTGCTGATTGTCGCTTGCTTCGAGTCCGCGTTGGTACCTCTGTGGAGATTGCTGACCTTGGTTGAAAAACGCGATGTCTTTTCCGGTAAGGCCATGCGTTGGGTGAATCACATTCTCGTATATGCGGGGATTGAAGGCGTACTGGTGCTCGCTGTGATGGTTGGTCAAATCTGGTTGTCGCCTTCGCGCTTTCTGATGGCTGCGGTGGGGGTCGACGGGCAAATGTTTCCATACGTCGTGCTGGCGGTCGGTGCGGCAACGCTTCTGCTGATCGCGGCGTTCGAACTCTTGATGGTGGTGATGCGCTCGCTGTTGATGCAGGCCATCGAACAGCGTGATGAACTGGCGGCGGTGATTTGATATGGCCATTCGTGTGAACCTTGATGTGGTGCTCGCCAAAAGGAAGATGAGTGTCAATGAGCTGGCGGAGGCTATAGGCATAACGCCGGTCAATGTTTCGGTGTTGAAGAACGGGCGGGCCAAGGCGATACGGTTTTCCACGCTTGATGCCATATGTGAGACATTGCATTGTCAGCCGGGGATGTGCTCGAATGGGTTGATGGCGAAGGTGAGTGACGTCTCACGGTGATGCAATAATCGAACGTATGTACGAATGTTTGAACTTGTTCTCGGAGCCGACCAAAGCATGGTTCAAACATGTGTTCAATCGGCCCACCGAAGCCCAGCAGCAGGCGTGGCCGGCCATCCATTCCGGCGGGAACGTGCTCGTTGTGGCGCCCACTGGGTCGGGTAAAACCCTTTGTGCGTTCCTTTCGGCGCTTGACCGGCTTATGGCGGGCGGGCACGTTCCGCAGGAGTGGACGTTCATGGCGAAACCGCAGCAGACAAGAGCCATGCGGAACGAAGAACTGTGAAGAAGGGTTCCCGCAAGAAAACGAAGCGTGGAGTCAAAGTGCTATACATTTCGCCTCTGAAGGCGCTTGGCGCTGATGTGGCGAAGAACCTTGAACTGCCATTGCAGGGAATTTCCCAGCAGTATGAGGCGATGGAGCGGCCCATCCCCGATGTCGAAGTGGCCATGCGCAGCGGCGACTCCACACCTGAACAACGTCGAAGAATCGTCAGCCATCCGCCGGATATTCTCGTCACCACGCCGGAATCACTATTCCTGCTGCTCACCTCCAAGGCGAACAGCATATTGACGAGCGTGGAGACGGTGATCGTCGACGAGATTCATGCGGTCGCAGGTACAAAAACGCGGCGCGCACCTCGCTGTCAGCCTCGAACGCCTTGATAAGTTGATTGGGCATCCAGTGCAACGCATAGGGCTTTCGGCAACCGTTAATCCCGTTGAGGAAGTAGCACGGTTTCTCGGTGGTTCGCAACCGGTAACGGTGGTGAACCCCGGCGCTGTTCCGCCATGGATTTAAAAGCCGTGGAACCATTGCGCAATATGCTCGACACCAGCGCTACAGGCGGTTCGGTATGGCCGGTCATTGAACGGTCCATTCTCGACGAGGTGTTGCGGCACCGAACCACATTGATATTTGTCAACTCGCGTGGACTGGCGGAGAAGCTTACCGCACGGCTCAACGACATGTATGCGGAGTCGAAACAGGGCACGGTGGCAACTGATCTGAGTGAGCACCGTGACTTGGGCTCACCGGAGGGCCGCGAGCAATTTGCCGGGCACTATGACTCGGTGGTGGGATCCACCACCATGCTGGTTGAATCGCATGAAGACATTGATGCGATTGCCATGGCTCATCACGGGTCCGTGTCAAAAGATAGACGTAAACAGATCGAAGAACAGTTAAAACGCGGCGAATTACGTTGCGTGGTGGCCACTTCCAGCCTAGAACTCGGCATCGATATGGGTTCGGTGGATCTCGTGGTTCAGGTGGCCGCCCCATTGTCGATCGCATCGGGATTGCAGCGAGTGGGCCGTGCCGACCACAATGTCGGCGGAGTCTCGCACGCGTTGTTCTTCCCATAACCCGCCAACAGATTATTGGCGTAACAACCAGCATGGAATGCATGAGGGAAGGGGCTATAGAACCATTGCATATGCCCCGCAACCCTCTGGACGTGCTCGCACAGCAGACCGTCGCGGCCGCGGCCATGGAAGATCTTTCCACGAACGATTGGTACGAGCTTGTGCGTCGTTCCGCACCTTTCCAAAATCTCGACCGGTCTATGTTCGACGCTGTCATCGGCATGATGACGGGCGCCTACAACAGTGAGCTTTTCCGCATTCCGTCCACCGCTGCAATACAACGAAGAGGTAAAAGCTGATTTCCGCACGTCCAGGAGCGCAACGCTTGGCGGTGACCAGTGGCGGCACCATACCCGACCGTGGCATGTACGCGGTGGTGCTTCCAGAAGAGGGCTCTGGTCCAGGGTCCTCGGCGAGTGGGCGAGCTTGATGAGGAAATGGTATACGAATCCCGCGTGGGAGATGTCATCACTTTGGGGACTTCCACCTGGCAGATTCAGGAGATCACACGAGATAGGGTAGTGGTGGTTCCTGCTCCCGGGCGCACCGCGCGCTTGCCATTTTGGCATGGGGATCAGGATGGGCGTGATTATGGTTTCGGATTGGCGCAAGGACGTTTGACGCGTGAGCTCAGCCAAGGATTGCATAGGCGTGAACCAGCAAAGAATGGTGATCAGAATACGGCTCAGACTGTATTGGAAGCACAGTTCAACCGTGAGAGACCGCGCAACGTTTGGAGCGAGATGGTCTTGACCATAATGCCATAAGCAATCTTGCCAAACTGCTTGACGAGCAATGTGAAGCGACCGGTGCGATTCCTTCGGATCGTGATCTCGTGGTGGAGCGTTGCCGGATGAAGGCGGAGATTGGCGCATCATCATCCATTCACCATATGGTAGGCGCGTGCATGAGCCTTGGGCGTTAGCCATCACCACTCGAATCAAACAGCGGTTTGGTTTCGACGGTCAAGTGTATGCGGTCGACGATGGCATTGTTTTACGATTGCCGGACGGTTATGGCGATTTGCCTACACGTGAGCTGTTGCTATTCGACGTGGACGAATTGCAACGCACTGTTGAGACGCAGGTTGGCGAAAAGCGTGCTTTACATGGCTCGATTCCGCGAATGTGCCAGATCACTGTTTCTGCCGCGCACACGTCCCGGTAAGCGTGTGCCTCTCTGGCAGCAGCGGTTGAAGGCCGCGCAACTGTTGAATGCGGCTCGTACTTGCAAGAACTTCCCCCTCTTGTTGGAAACTGCGCGCGAATGCCTGCAAGACGTATATGATTTGCCGGCATTACGCACGATTATGACAGGCCTGCATGCGGGAACAATACTTTTATCGGAGGCAACTACTGAAACACCTTCTCCGTTTGCGCAGAACATGCTGTTCGACTTCGTTGGATCGGTGATGTACCAGTATGACGTGCCCCAAGCCGAACGAAGCACGCAGTTGCTGTCCATGGATCTGGAAGTGCTCGAACGTCTTCTAGGAAGCACGGATATGGCATCGTTGTTGGACGCCGAAGCTATTACACAAGTGGAGGGCGAGCTTGCTGGGCGAACATTCTGGAATGATCTCGCCGAAGAAGATATCAGCGGGCGCGTAACAAGATACGCCAAAACGCATGGACCATTCACCGCTGACAAGATGATTGCCGAACTGGGCATTGACGCGGCTCAGGCGGTGCATGCGCTTGATGAACTGGATGCCCGAGGAGAACTCATCAAGGGAAGATTCACTGATTCAGGTGAGACTTCCGAAAAGAACGATATTCAGCAATGGCTCCATAAGGATGTTTTCCGGTGTATTCGAGCATTGTCTCTTGCCAAGGCCAGAAAGGCCGTCAAACCGGTCGATTCGAGCGTCTATCAGACGTTTCTGCTTAATCGTCAGGGAGTTGGCCCTGTTGAGGTGAACGCTACGAAGGCGTTGATGGTCTGATGCGTGTCATCGAGCAGTTGGAAGGCGTGTTCCTGAACGCTTCGGTATGGGAGTCCATGGTATTCCCCGGCACGTGTGCGTGACTATCAGCCTAGTATGCTCGACGAACTCATCTCATCGTCGGATGTGGTGTGGGTCGGTTCGAAAGCAAGTGGATCCAACGCCAAAGAAGCTGGTGAGATCGCCTTCTATCCAGCAGGTTCCTTGCTGCTCAACCAGCCTGAATCGGCGGTGGATAAGCTGAACGATAATGAAACGTTGACCATGCCGGATGCCGTGTTAACGGCGTTAAGCGGTGGCGGAGCATTTCCTATTCAACTGCTTTCAGCCGTGACAAAAACCATCTGGCTTGAGCATGCCGAAGCGCAGGTGAACCCCGAAACGGGCGAAATCATCTTTCCGGCATGGGGCGAGCGGCAGTTCGAAGAAGCCTTATGGTCACTGGTATGGCAGGGGAAAATGACGAACAGTTCGTTCGCACCAGTACGAGCGCTTCTTCACGGAGGCAAAACCGTTCGCGCACCCCGTCGTGCCGCGCGTAGACGCGTCACCATGCGTCCTCCAACACCATTGGCGCTGAGTGGATTATGGTCCGCAGTATCTTGTGGCGACGGGCGAACCGTTATGCCAAACAAACCACTAGACGGTGTTATCGAGCCGGGCATGCTCGAAAACAGCGATACCGGCATTGACATGGCGCATACGGCAAGTGTAGAGGAGCGTGAGCTGGCGCTCATCGACTCATTACTGGACCGATACGGCGTGATTGCCGCTCCTTTGGTTGACAAGGAACGGATTGCCGGGAGGTTTTTCAGCGCTCTATCCGGTACTCAAACGAATGGAAGAACATGGCACACTGGTCCGAGGCATGTTCGTGAAAGGTTTTGGCGCGGCACAATTCGCGGAACGAGACACCGTCGACGCGCTGCGCAGCGACACGCAATGGCACAGTCAATCCTGCGTTGCGCTCGACGTGACCGATCCCGCCAATCTCACTGGTTCCGCAATCGCCTGGCCAGAACAGGATTACCTCAAACCGGCACGCAGATCCGGTTCCATCATTGTGCTCAAACAAGGCGAACCGGTACTGTTCTCCGTGCCAAAAAGCCATAAAATTGTCAGCTTCACCGCAGACGAAACAATATTAAGACCGTCATGCGCCGAACTTGTCTACGTATTGCAGCGCCAACCCAGCGGCAGCATCAGCTTCAGCGAAATGAACGGAACATCATTGAAAGCACGCAATGAATACCGGCAAATCCTTTACGCCGCAGGTTTCGTCGATAGTCCGCAAGGCATGAAACTTTACTGTTGAAAAAGATCATCATCGCTAATGCATAGTGACAGCGCGGACGAAAACTCAGGAACAACAATGCCCGCGTCCCACGAACGGAACCCTAAACGATTCCAAACTTCGCAAAACGCGGGCACGTCACATTGCAATGGGTCAGCCGACGATGGCGATTGGCGCGGAAAGTTCCGTACCAGAACCGTCACGACGCATATCCGGCTTTGGCAATTCCACGCCGGCACCGCCCTCTGTGGAAGCATGTACCGGATATGTGCCCACGAAGGCGAGGATCAACGTATCCTGCCCTTAAGGAAACGCTGCGAACGTACGCCACCGGTACCGCGACCCTTTGTCGGGTACATCTCCAACGGGGTTACCTTCGCTGAACCATTCTCCGTGCCCGGCAGTGCTTCGGAATCGCCGGCAACCGTCAACACCACGGCTCCAGACGCGGAGAACAGGCCATTGTCTCCCTCCTCGTAATTCCAAGCCACCTTGTTGGCGGGAATCACCGCAAACGCGGCAGCCGAGCAGCCTTCAGCCAAGCGGATACCTGCCATGCCGCCCGCGGTACGGCCCTGAGGGCGTACGTTCTTCGCATCAAACGTCAGCAAAGACGAGTCGGTAGAAACAAACACCAGTCGATCCTCATCGCGCGCTTCAGCGGCAGCCAGCACTTCATCGTCATCCTTCAAATCGATGATGCTCCATGAATCCATCGTGGTGGGCGACTCACGATTCCAACGCTTGATCACGCCATTACGCGTGCCCAATGCAAGAGGAGCAGGTTCTGCGGCATGATCACCGGAATCATCGGCAGTTGGCATGGCAATCGCAGCAATCACGCGTTCGCCGCGAATCGGATCGGTATTTTCCGTCATACCGATCAACTCTTCGGCATGGACGCCGCCAGTCACATGGAGCGGACCATCCGCAGACACAACCGGCAACTCCACGACATGCGCCAAAATCAAACGACCTGCGGACGTGATCAAACCATATGAGGAACGTGTGGTGGTAGGGAAAATCGAAATAATCTGATCGTCCTTCACACGTTTGTCGGCAGAAGAACGATTCTCCCAACGTTCCAACGCATCTTCGGAGGTTCGCGCGATCAAACCCGTGGCCGACAGCATCACCGCACATGGTTCGTCGTCAATCTGCAATGCCACAGCGGCCGCATTGTCTTCACCGGCCTTCGTCGCTGCCTTAGCGGCTGCGGCAACATCAGCTGCTGCGGAAGAGACCGTTGCGGCGGCACGGGCTGCGGCCATAGCCGAAGCGGACACGCCATCATCACCATGCGCCACAACAGGCACAAGCTTACCATCGGCATCCTCATCCAGCAATACGGTTCGACGAGGCGTGCCATACGTGGCGACGGCCTCATCCATTTCGGAGATCACCACATTGTCGAGCGCTTCGGCGGAAGCGAGAATACGATCCAACTCTTCGATACGTTGCTTCAAATCGTCACGTTCCGACTCAAGCTCGATGCGGCTCATTTTCGTCAGACGACGCAGACGCAAGTCAAGAATGTACTGTGCCTGAATCTCATCCAAATCGAATACGGCAATCAGCTTCGTCTTCGCGGCATCAGCATCGTCAGACGAACGAATCACCTGAATCACTTCGTCAATGTCGACCATCGCAAGCAGAAGGCCTTCGACCAAATGCAGACGCTCCAACGCCTTCTTCTTACGGAATTCGCTACGACGGCGAATCACCACACGACGATGATCCACCCACACCTTGAGCATTTCCTTCAATCCCATGGTGTGCGGACGACCGTTGACCAGAGCTACGTTGTTGATGGTGAAATTGTCTTGCAGGGGCGTGTGCTTGAGCAGTTGCGCAAGCACGGCGTTCGGATCGAAACCGGTTTTGATTTCAATGACAAGACGAGTGCCGTTATGACGATCCGTCAGGTCGATCGCACCGGAAATGCCCTCCAGCTTGCGATTCTTCACACCTTCGGAAATACGTTCCAGCACTCGTTCGGGCCCCACCATGAACGGCAGTTCCGTCACGACAATGGCTTTCTTACGGGCCGTCACATTTTCGATATGCGTCACTGAACGCGTGGTCAACGCGCCACGTCCGGTCTCATATGCATCACGAATGCCGTTACGCCCAACGATCACGCCGCCACTTGGCCAGTCCGGACCTGGAACATAGCGCATAAGCTCTTCCAACGTGGCATCAGGATGATGTATCAGATGCTTGGCCGCGGCCACGACCTCGCCGAGATTATGCGTGGCCATGTTCGTGGCCATGCCGACGGCGATACCGGAACCGCCATTGACCAGCAGATTCGGAATCGCAGCGGGCAAAAACAGTCGGCTCCTGCAGCTTGTTATCGTAATTCGGCGTGAAATCAACGGTTTCTCACCGATATTGGCATTCATGCCAAGCGCTGCTCTGGGCCATACGCGCCTCAGTGTAACGGGAGGCCGCAGGACCGTCGTCAAGGGAACCGAAGTTACCATGGCCATCCACCAACGGCAATCGCATCGCAAACGGCTGCGCAAGACGAACCATCGCCTCATAGATGGCGGAATCGCCATGCGGGTGCAACTTGCCCATCACCTCGCCGACCACACGGGCAGATTTCATATACGGACGATCAGGATTGAGATTCATCTGGCCCATCTGATAGATGATGCGGCGTTGCACCGGCTTCAGACCATCTCTGGCATCGGGCAACGCGCGGGCATAGATCACCGAATACGCGTATTCGAGGAACGACTTTGCTCATCTCCTCATTCAACGGTGTTTCGACGATGTTCCTTCTTTGTACGCGGGTCAAAGGCTGGTTTTTGCCGGTTTGCGGTGCGACACCGTGCGGTGAATCTCCTCACGGAAAAGTAATGGTAATCAACCTAGCAATGCTACCAGCCGGTACCGCCGCGGTGCTTGAATGGGAATTATGAGTGTTGAAGTGCCAAGCGTCGAAGAGCTGCTCACCATGACCGAACCGGCATGCTACGGCGATGACGTGTCATCTGAAGGAACCCGTGGGGGAGCGTTGCACCTGTCATCGGTACTTCCTGCTGTTTCAACGCTATCGGATGCCCCATGCCAACGGCAGTCCATCCTGATCCGGAAGCGTTTGCAGGGAGCGCTCGGCATTCCCTGATGCGACTTCCGTGGTTGTGGCGCTCGTGGACGGTCTCGGCTACTGGAATCTCAACATGAGGCTGGGGCATGCCCCCTACTTGCGTGCGCTGATGAACGACACTGCCAATCAACGTCCCATCGCAACATGCATGCCAAGCACCACCGTCGCAGCCATGTCTACCTTCGGTACGGGAACATGCCCCGGTATGACCGGTATGACCGGCTACACGCAGCTCAATCCGAAAACCGATGAAATATGCCAGCTGATTTCCTTCAAAACGCAATTCCTCCGCTTGAATTGCAGCAACAACCGACCATTTTCGAACGGCTGAGCGCGCAGGATGTTCGAGTGACCAGTTCTGGACTGCCGAAATTCGCCTTTTTCCGCGTTGACGCAGGCGGCGCTACGGGGGCAGCGACTACATTTCCAACGATGATCCGCGAAAACGGATTGCAGCCGCGGCGCAAGCGGCAAAAACGCCCGGTCTGACATATTTGTATCTGAGGGACACCGATAAGATTGGGCACAATTACGGTTGGGATTCCGACAAATGGATCGGCACGTACGAGCGCGTCGACGGGCAACTCGGCCTTCTTCGCCGTAGCGTGCCCAAAGGCACGGTCATCGTGATCGTGGCGGACCACGGCATGATCACGACCGATCCCGAAGCGGTGGTCGACATCGCAGCGACCAGCGACTCATGCAAGGCGTCGCCCATGTCGGCGGAGAACCACGTTGCGTCATGCTCTACGCGGAACAAGGTGAGAATCCAGAAGACATCGCCACCCGATGGCGCAGCGTGCTGGAGGATCGTGCGCAGGTGCGCACGCGCTCGCAGGCAATGGATGAAGGCGTGTATGGGCCGGTGGAAGCTCGCGTCGAACCGATGATCGGCGATGTGATCGTATCGGCCGCCAAAGCCGTCACTATTGTGGACTCACGTACGCAAGCAGAAAAGGCGATGAACCTGCCAAGCGTGCACGGGTCGCTCACCATGCTCGAATCCGACATTCCCTGCTTGATCGACGTGGCCTAACTTCAGTCGCCAAACAGGATTTCGTCCCAGCTTGGCACGGCGGAACGTCCGGCACGCCGCTTCGATTTGGTGGTGTTCTGGCTGTGCGGGTCAAGTGTCTGGTTCTCGTTCGCCATGTTCGAAGCGGGCTCCGGCGTGGATGGAACGGTATTGCGGGTGTCGGTGTTTGTTGCGCTGGCTGTATTGGCTCCTGCAGAAGGGTTCTCCGGTCGGCTCGGCAGAGGCAAGTCGGATGCGATGGCTGGCGCGTTCGGCGTGTCAGGCGTGTCGGATTCATTAGACACGCCGCCGATTGGTGCGATCGGAACGGAAGGCGCTGCCGCGGGACGGGCCGCAGGCATGGACGGCTCGGGCGTGTTCCATGCGGACACCGTTTGCTCGATACGCGCCGACCGTGCGGAATTTCCGGGAAGATTCAGTGACACGAGAAAATTTTCATCGGCGTGTTTCTCGGCGTGTCCTTCTTTCGACGTGTCCTGTTCTCCAATGAGTTTTCGTGCTGCGGAATTCAGGCAGCTTACGGCATTGTCGTGCATGTTCCACGACCATTCCGCGCAGACATTGTGACCGGAGGAGACGAACTGAGCGCTGATTTTCCAAGGCTCCAAGCCAAGTCTGGTGGCCTTCCAAGTCACATCTTCCAAGCGCACCCGCGCTGCCGCAAAAGTGCGTTCGATCAGTTCGGAAAGCGTGCGTACGCGGCTTTCCTTCGGCGCTGGAACGGCGAGAAACTGCTCGATCGCATATTGCTTTTCCGTTTCGACCGAAGCCGAAAACGCCGAACAAGCGCTTCGCTTAACGAATATCTTTCCGCGACACGCGCGGGATCGGCGCCAGCGCGAATCAACGATTGAATTTGCGAAATCGGCAGGGTGGGTGGGATGCGTGTCTTCTGTTCCTCCTGAACTTCGGAACGAATCTGCTTGGCCTCAAAATGGCTCTTTCAAGCGCTTCGTCGACCTTTACAGCGAACTTTCCGGCACCTGAAACAAAGACGAGCTCACCGGTGTCGCTGACATGATCGAACCGCGCATCTTCGAGCGCATTCTCAGGCACAACACACCACTTTCCTTCAAGAATTTCTGTTTATTCCATTGTGCCCCACGTGTCGGATTTTACGAGCATTTCAATTCGTGTATCCTATGCGGGGGAAAAGTCATGTATTCTATGGCGCATAAGCACCATAGATGACGAAAGGAATCTCGATGGCACAGGATTATGATTCCCCCGCGCAACAAAGACGAGGACGAGGAGTCGCTCCAGGCTTTGGGCAAGAGCTCCCAGAACACTTCCAACGATATGGACGATGACGAGAACGCCATCGCCGAAGACTACGAGCTGCCCGGTGCGGACCTCAGCAATGAGGACGCCTCGGTGACCGTCATTCCTATGCAGGGTGACGAGTTCATCTGCTCGAATGCTTCTTGGTGAAGCACCGTAGCCAGCTTGCCTACACCACTGACGACGGTCAGCCGGTGTGTCAGGAGTGCGCTGCCTGATGGCGTTCGACGAAGCATATAACGAACCGGAAAACGTCGAGGTTCTGGTAAAGTCGCTGGATCCTGACCTTCCGGCGGAATTGTATTATGCCCATGCCGGTGACGCTGGCGCTGATCTGCGCACTACGGAGGAAGTCACGCTGAAGCCGTTCCAGCGGGCATTGGTGCCTACAGGAGTGGCGATCGCCCTTCCAGCGGGTTACGTGGCTCTGGTGCATCCACGGTCCGGTCTTGCCGTCAAGCAGGGTGTGACTGTGCTCAATGCGCCGGGAACCATCGACGCGGGGTACCGTGGTGAGATCAAGGTGCCGCTGATCAATCTTGATCCGGAACACACCGTGACGTTCCATCCGGGAGACCGTATCGCGCAGCTGGTCATTCAGCGTTACGTCGAAGCGAAGTTCATCGAGGCGGAAACGCTGCCTGGGTCGGATCGCGCTGAGCGTGGGTTTGGTTCCACAGGCGTGGCTTCCTGAGCTGAACGCACTGGCTTAGTCGCAGAGGAATCGGCAAACGCTGACATCTCAATGGTTTCGGGGGTATTTGGCCGTGCAACACGCGGTCGGATGCCTCGGATGCACGGTGAGGCGCGGGTAGTATAGGGAGCATTGCGAGCGAGGAGGTGGACGATGGGTGACGTTGAGCGTGAGGTTCATTCTGCCCGAATGTTGGGCTGCGAGATCAGCACGAATCCGCTTGATCCGCTTGAGCCGATCCTGAAGATGTGCGAATACCATCATCCCGATGAGGACATGAGCATTCTTGAGCGCGCTTATGAGCGTGCGGTCAAGCAGCATTCTTCGCAACGGCGCAAATCGGGCGAGCCGTACATCATCCACCCGTTGGCTGTGGCGCAGATTCTTGCCGATCTCGGCATGGGGCCGTTGGTTGTGGCCGCCGGCCTGTTGCACGACACGGTTGAGGACACCGACTATACGCTCGATGAGTGCCGCGCCGAGTTCGGCGATACCGTGACCGGTTTGGTCGATGGCGTCACCAAGCTTTCCAAGATGGAATACGGCGATTCCGCGCAAGCCGAAACCATTCGCAAGATGGTGGTCGCGATGAGCCGCGACGTGCGTGTGCTGGTCGTCAAACTCGCCGACCGTGTGCATAACGCGCGTACTTGGCGTTACGTCAAAACTCCGAGCGCGCAGAAAAAAGCGCATGAAACGCTTGACGTGTACGCGCCACTTGCCAATCGTCTCGGAATGAACGCGATCAAAACCGAATTGGAAGAGCTTAGCTTCAAAGTGCTCTATCCGAAGATCTACAACGAGATCGTGGTGCTGGTGGCCCGTCGCGCAGGCCAGCGCGACGTGTATTTGAAGCAGATTCTCGCGGAGATCAACGAAGATCTTGACGAACAGAACATTACGGCGTACGTAACGGGACGTCCGAAGGACTATTTCTCGATTTATCAGAAGATGATCGTACGTGGGCATGACTTTGCGAATATCTACGATTTGGTGGGTGTGCGCATTATCGTCGACACGATTCAGGATTGCTATGCCGCGTTGGGTGCGGTGCATGCGCGTTGGAACCCCGTTCCGGGCCGTTTCAAGGATTACATCGCCATGCCGAAGCTCAACATGTACCAGAGTTTGCATACCACGGTGGTGGGTCCTGGCGGCAAGCCTGTCGAGATTCAGATTCGCACGTGGGATATGCACCGTCGTGCCGAGTTCGGTATCGCCGCGCATTGGAAGTACAAGGAGAACGGTCAGGCTGGCCGTGCGCTGAGACTCGCCCGATAAGTCCGATCGTAAACGTGGCGAGAACCAGGGAGCTGAGCGAGGCTGACAATCTCAAGTGGATTCAGCAGCTCGCCGACTGGACGAGTGAGACCCCGGATTCCAATGAATTCCTTGGCTCCCTGAAGGAAGATCTGGGCGCTGCCGAAGTCTACGTGTTCACTCCAAAAGGCAAGATCGTATCGTTGCCTGCCGAGGCGACACCGATCGATTTCGCTTACGCGGTGCATACCGAAGTCGGCCACCGTACCATGGGTGCCCGCGTGAACGGACGTCTGGTACCGCTCGACACCAAGCTTGAAAATGGCGACACCGTCGAGGTGCTTACGTCGAAGTCCGAATCGGCTGGTCCGTCTCGTGACTGGTTGAGCTTTACCAAGAGCCCGAAGGCACGCAACAAAAATTCGCCAATGGTTCAGCAAGGAGCGTCGTACCGAGGCCATCGAAGAAGTCGTGACGAGCTGACACGAGCCATGCGCAAGCGTAATCTTCCGATTGCGACTCTGCTGACTCCCGAGGCGTTGGTCGGTGTTGCTGATGAGCTGAATCTCGCCAATGCCGAAGCCGTGTTCGTGGCGATTGGCGAAGGGCAGATTTCCACGCAGAATGTCATCTCGCATCTGGTCCGTGATGCGGGCAGCGACGAAGGTGAATGAGGAGGCGGAGCAGGAGGCGTTGCCGCTCAAGCAGGTGGAACGCACCAAGAAGACCACCAGCTCGCTGGGCATTTCCGTCAAGGGCGTGGGAGACATTTGGGTCAAGCTCGCCCGATGTTGCATGCCGGTGCCGGGAGACAACATCATCGGCTTCATCACCCGCAATCAGGGCGTGTCCGTGCATCGTGTGGACTGCCAGAACATGCTGGACTTGCAGAAGCGTCAGCCGGAACGTGTGGTCGACGTGCAGTGGACCAGTACCAAGGGCGTGTTCATGGTCAAGATTCAGGTGGAGGCACTCGATCGCCCGCATCTGCTGAGTGATGTGACACGTGTGCTTTCCGATCATGGCGTGAACATTATTTCCGGCTCCATTTCCACGGGAACCGATCGTGTAGCCACCAGCCAGTTCAGTTTCGAAATGGCCGATCCGCAGCATCTGAACACTTTGCTTGCCGCAGTGCGCAAGATCGAAGGCGTGTTCGACGTGTACCGTATCACTGGTGCCAAGGATTCCGCCGAACCACGCTTGCGTAAAATCTGACACGATCAGTGCGGTCGTGAGACTCATCTGAACTGCTGCCGATCCTCTCGGAAATAATGAAAAGCCCCTCACGTGAGGGGCTTTTCGTTGTTTTGCCGTGAAGCTTGTTGATGCGAAACTTACTTCAGCACTTCGATGGAAGTGATGCCGACCGGCTCGAGCGGAGCATCGGAACGATCAGTTGCCACGGAGTCGAGCTTGTCGACAACGGCCTTGGACTCGTCATCCGCGACTTCACCGAAGATGGTGTGATGGCCGTTGAGCCATTCGGTCGGCACGGTGGTGATGAAGAACTGGGAGCCGTTGGTGCCGTGGATCTTGCCGTCCATGCCGCGGCGCAGGCCGGCATTCGCCATGGCCAGCAGGTACGGACGATCGAAGGTCAAGCCTGGACGATTTCATCGTCGAAGTTGTAACCCGGACCGCCGGTGCCGGTGCCCAGCGGGCAGCCGCCCTGGATCATGAAGTCCTTGATGATGCGGTGGAAGGTCAGACCATCGTAGAACGGCTTGTGGCTCGGCTGGCCGGTGAACGGGTCGGCCCATTCCTTCTCGCCAGTGGCGAGGCCCAGAAAGTTAGCCACGGTTTCCGGGGTCTTGTCGTCGAACAGGTTGATCTTGATGTCGCCTTCAGTGGTGTGCATGATAACTGTAGTCATGGCTCCAAGTGTCTCATGGGCTTGAGACCAGGCGGTAGCCCATTGACGCGTTCGGGCTAAGTTCGACGGTCACATGAAGTATTACTGCGAAGGCGGATTCGGGAATCCACTAGGGTTTGGATGGGGTCAAATGGGTCTCGCATGAGCTTGGACTATGCGTCACGAGCGGTTCGGGAATTATATGCCCCTCTACCTTTATGCAGATAATCAGCGAAAACCTTCAACGACATTCTCAACAGCGCAAAACAGACATAGTCATAATCTGAGCAATCAACGGCGATGATGAAACACGTGACCTTACACTGCACATGCAGTTCCCAATACGCCAGACGCTTACGATTATGACCACATCAACTTCGCGGAATACTCACGAAACAAATACCGCAAACAACGCATCATGCACCACCATCAGCACCATCCTCACGCTGGCCATACCAACATTCGGGCAACTTATCGCCGAACCAGCATTCGTGCTCATCGACACCGCCATCGTCGGACATACTGGCGGGCAGGCGCTCGCAGGTCTGTCGGTCGGGTCAACCATTGTGCTCACTGTTGTGGGGCTATGTGTGTTCCTTGCGTATAGCACCACATCGCAGGTGGGGCGTCTTTTGGGCGCTGACAAACGAAGAGAAGGCTTGGAAGCAGGCGTTGATGGCCTGTGGTTGGCTGGAATCATTGGCGTGGTGGTGTCTGTGATGCTGTTCGTTATTGCACGCCCGTTGTGCATGGCCATGGGAGCGCAGGGGAGCGTCTTGCACAATGCGGTTGACTACGTGCGTGCCGTGGTGTTCGGTATTCCCGGCATGCTGCTGGTGTATGCGGCCAATGGCATTTTTCGTGGATTGCAGAAGGTGCGCATCACGTTGGTGGCGGCTGTGGCCGGTGCCGTGTTGAATACGATTTTGGATCTGCTGTTCATTATCGGATTCGGTTGGGGAGTGTTTGGTTCCGGGTGGCCACCCTGATTTCGCAATGGTTTATGGCGGTAGTGCTGATTGTTCCTGCTGTGTTGTGGACGCGTGCGGAAGATGCCCGTTTGAAGCCGCGTCTGTCGGGAGTGTTGAGCAGTGCTGGAGATGGCGCAGTGCTATTTGTTCGTACGCTTGCGCTGCGTGCATGCTTGGTGGCGAATGTGGTGCTGGCCACGCATATGGGTGTGCAGGTGTTGGCCGCATATCAGGTGGTGAATTCCAGTTGGAATTTCGTGCTGAACATGCTTGATGCCATTGGTATTGCCGGTCAGATGTTGGTTGCCGCGCAGATTGGCGCCCGTCATGAGCGTGAGGCAATGCGTTTGACAAGAATTGCTGGTAGATCCGGATTGTGCGGCGGAGTGGCGATCGGTATTGGTTTGATGATTGCTGGATGGTGCGCGTCTCCGCTGTTTTCTCAGTCGATTGAGATCCAGCATCTGATCACCGTCGGCATGATGGTTATTGGTGTGACATTGCCGCTGGCTGGTTCGATGTGGGCTGTCGATGGCATTCTGATTGGTGCAGGGATTACAGGTATCTTGCATTGACTTGCATGGCAACGGCTGCGATATATGTGCCTTGCCTTGCTGCGATTGGATGGATATGCGATGCAGTGCATGCATCTTCTGCGCTTCGTATGGCATTGCTGTGGTTTGCCGTGAATCTGCTATTTGTAGGATTGCGCGCAGTGTTCAATGGTTTCCGTATCAGAACTTCCACATGGTTGCATATCGAATGCTGACAGTAGTGACAGCAGTAACGGCAGCTTGAATGATGCAAGATATGCGATTCTTACGAAATAAAAATCCCACATGATTCCGGCGAACCGGATCATGCGGGATTGTTATATGCGAACGAACTTAGGAATGAATCCTAAGAACAGGCTCTGGCAATTCAGGAACGCTTGCGCTTGAACACGAACAATGCCCCTGCTGCAACAACCAGAACAGCGACCACCACAACAACGCCGATTACGTTGGAACCGGTGTTGGCAGTGTTTGCCTTCTTGTGCGCGGCAGGCTTCGTATTCTGCTTGTCATCATCCTTCTTCGGTGCGTTCGGCGTGCTGTCCTTGATGGCCACAGTGAAACGCACGCGTGCACACCTGGTTGTAGAACACCACCACAGAACCGGTGCTGCCGGTTTCGCGACCATTGAGGAATGCGCTGCTCAACACGATGGAACCGTCATCAGCCACGGTGTAATCCGTGCCGGCGGTCAGCGACTGGTAGTCGTACTGCACGTCTTCCACGGTATTGCCATTGGGGTTGATGCCAACGGTCAGACCGTTGGCGTTGGCGCTCTTCTTATCGCTATCATACTTGTCGTAGTCGAATGCATCGCCATTCGTCAGCTCAGCATTCTTGATTTCACCATCGTTCAGCAGCCACACCTGAGTGCCATGGTACGGGTTTGCGGTGCCAATTGCCAGACCGGAATCGGTGACGGCGAACACGCGTAGACCGTGGTTGTTGTTATCTCCGAAACCGTTACGGCTGATGGTCTGGAAGTTCGTGCCATCGGAGGAGACGATCAGGTCAAAGCCACGAGTCTCATCGTTGGAGTAATGCAGGTAGCTGAGCACGCCCACGAAGTCGGTGAAGTTCTCCAGATTCTCTTCGGTAAGCCACTTGTCGAGCTCGTTGGTGATGGATTCCGGCAGATACTGCTTGTTCTTGTTATACAGGTCGAGCAGGCGCTGCAGGGATGCGAGGAACTGGTAACGATCGTCGAGCGTGTAGGTTTCGGCAGACTGTGGAGCGACGCCGTCAGGGGAGACCACGTCGGTCTGCTTGGAGTTGAGATCAGCGCCCATGTCCTCCAGCAGCTGCTGCATGGTAGCCACGTCAGCGGCCACTTCGTCGGTCTTACCGGCTTCTTCAACTGCCTGTGCAGCGATCGCTTTCGGACGTTTCGTCACCTTCGCTCAGCGGCATGATGTCGTCATCGTCGCCCGGCTTGGAGGCTTCCTGAGAGTCAGACTCGGAAGGCTTGGTGGCTTCCTGAGAGTCCGTGTCTGTAGTGCCGGAAGTGCCGTTCTGGTCATTCTTCTTCAGAGAGTCGAAGAAGATCTTGATGTATTCGATCTGCTTCTTCCACTCTTCCGGAGTTCGCTTCAGAATGTCGCCGTTAGCGAACTGGGTTGCCGGGTATGCAAGATCACTGATGTCGAAGGTGCCGACGTACAGCTTGCCGTTGTAGGACTGCATACGCCACACATACTGGTTCAGGTGACGGCTCTGCTCGTCGCTGTCGCCCAAGCCGGACAGCATGGTATTGCCATCGATGGTGCCTTTGGAATCGCCGAAGTACTTGTTGTTGGCTTCGCCGGCGAGCATTTCGAAGTTTTCGTTGCCATCTTCGTCAACGTCCATACGCCACAGGTTGACCGGGCTCTCCAGATCCTTGTACAGGTCGGAGAAATCCATTTGCATGGCCTTCTCCAAAGCGTTCATCGGATCGTTGTAGCCGCCGATGTACAGGTGGCCCTTGTATACCACCATGTTGGCTGCGCCGGAACGACTCGCTCCGAAGCCCCACTCGTACTTGGCGCCGTCTGCCGGATCGCCGACCAGCGGCGAAGGTCCACTTGCCGGTTTCCTTATCTTGCGTGCCGCGCACGAGTGCGAAAGGATTGCTTGTTGTTCTTCGCGGTTCCAGTCACCATAGTGACATAGAGATTGCCCTTGAAGCCGACCATATCCCACACGCAGCCACCGAACACTCCATCAGTTACAGCGCATGCCGGATAGTTGTACAGGCCCTCGGTCTGGGTAGCGATAGTGGCGAAAGAATCCTGGCCTGCTGACGGGTTGGAGGAAGCCACGATAGTGGCACCGTTATCGGTGATCATGCTGGCGATAAGCTGATTGTTGACCACGGTCAAACCACGGATACCAGCAGTGTAGCCCTTCTTCAGACCAGTGGTCATGGCAGCGGAACGATACACGATTTCAGTGGCATCACCACTGTTCGGATCAACTTCCAGCAGGTACGGCTGACCCTTTGCGGCGGCAGCAAAGTACAGCTTGTCATGGAATTCAACGGCTGCACGATAGCCGTTGACCGCATGCTCTCCGCCAATCGCATTGACGATGATCTTCACTTCACCGGTCTTGACGTTGATCTTGAGCAGCAAGCTGTGGTTCTCGCCATTGTCGAGGAACAGCTCGCCGTTGAACGCAACATCAAAGCGGCCTTGATGCTGGCATACTTGGTGCCCATGGTGTTAGCCATGTATTTCAGCGTGGAACCCATTGCGGAATAGCAGGTGCCCACGTACATCCAATCGCCATAACCGACCGAAGACCACGAATAGTTCTGACCACGCTCAGCCTCACCCTGCGTGAGGTCATCAGTGGATTCGCCGTTCAAGACGTTCACGATGCCGTCGTTTTCACCCAAACCTGCATTGGGGTGCGAAAGCTTGGTAGCGGTATAGCCGGCACCAAGTGCGGCGGTATTCGAGGGCTCATCAGCATTGGCGCTGCCCGCTACCGGCAGCAACATGGCGCAAGTCGCAAGCGTTGCGATTGCAGCATTAATTACTTTATGGTGGTTGACCATACTTCTCTAACCTCATATGCCCCTATACTTCGAAAGATATTCCTCCATGTGGCATACCCATCATAAAAATACCAAGAAGAAACGACTGAGGATACCACTGCGGAAATTGTCTGAAGCAAGTTAGATCACGTAACGTAAAGCGTTGTTACCGCAAAGAAAGTCGTACATGTTGACTCAGGATTTGGAAACACGTGAAGCGAGTTGCTTCTGCGCAAACAAGCCGATTGGCAAAGCGGCGGCAGTTACCACAACGATTAGTGTAATGAAAGTGCCCGTGGTAAGCACATTCGTCCCTTCAAATCCAGCATGACAAGAGCGCTGCGGATCCAACCGACCAATATCCATTGAGCCATATAAAACAGCATGATTGCTTGAGAAACACACAAAATGATGTGTTTAATTCTTGCGGAACGGATGCGTTTATATACGAAATGGAAGATGCCATACCAAATCAGGCAATAGCTGCGTCAAGTACCACATTGGCGAAATCAGTGATGTAATCATTCACTGGCGAAGCAGCAATCAGCAACGGGTTCAAGCCGTACTTACGCATATTTACGGATATCGCAACCAAAACGATCGCGCATACCGCAATGACATGTTTCCAAAACAAATCCTTATCAGAATATCCCGAAGAGCTGACGCCAACGCGTAGCCGATAGCAGGGAAAATCATCAACTTAGCAGCGGGAAACAGCTGTAATCGTCAGCGTAGAAGAAATTTCCCAATGTGGCCGAAACGAACTGTGAAGATAAATGCAACTGAGGAATCAAATCATTGACGGTCAGCATGCACAACAGAAATCAGCAGAGTCGCCAACGGAGAAATCTGAAAGTACTTGATAATTGCGAAAAACAGGAACGTGAAACCGGCAAATCCCAGAATATCTGACGCCAGCATGTCATATCCAAGTACATCGAACGCATCAGCGTGACCAGCCAACGCAATGGCTATATCGGGGAGCGCGTCACGTGTGATATTCAGCAGAAGAAAAGCAACCAACGTGGTACAACCGCGTTTGGCAAGCTTGCGTGGACCGGCGTCAGAGAATACGAGATTCGAGCCCAAGCTGATCATGAACACGGAAGGACCGAGAATGCACAGATATAGAAACACCTGACCCCACTGGCTGATTTCATTCTGGGAAAATCACCTTTAAACTCTTCGTAAAGATGTACCGCAGGAAGTCCTAAAAGGGGATGGAATGTGCAAGGTCGAAGCTGCCATAGCGTTGTTATGTCTGCTCTCTCATGATTGCGTTATACTCCCTCCAATGCCCGAAAAGCTCCCCCTAGTACCCTCCAATGCCCGAAAAAGGGGAAACGTGCAATTAGTGAAGCGGGCTTCCGCCTGCGACGATGCCGGAGAAAAAAGTGAACCGCACCCCGATTGTTGGACTGAAGAAATTCAGATTCGATGATCGGAGGTGCGGTTCTTTCGTATGCGTGAGGATCGAAGGAGACGTTACGACGACGGGTTCCGGCGCGAGGCGCTGGAACCCGTCAAGGCCGGAGCCGGCAGGGAACACGCTCGCCAGGCAACTTGCCATACCGGTGTATACCGCGAAAACTGGATCAGGCTGTACAGGTCCGGCGGCGAGGAGGCGGTCATGGGAGGAAACGGCGGCAGACGCTACGACTGGGAGACGAAGGTCGCAGCCGCGCGCGACCACGTCGAGAACGGCATGACCAAGACAGAGGTCATGGCGAAGTACGCGATCGCGAGCATCGCGCCGTTGGAACGCTGGTGCCGCGAATACCGGGCGGGAGGCCCGGAGGCGCTCAGGCCGAAGCCCAAGGGCAGGCCCAGAGGCTCGAAATCCAAACCGAAACCCGAACCCACGCGCGAGCAGGAGCTCGCCGAACAGGTCGCTTACCTGAAGGCGAAGGTCGCGTACCTGGAAAAACTCCGGGTCCTGCGGGCGCAGAAGTCACGAGACGCGAGAGAAGCGCCGTCGTCCGACTGCTCGCGGGGCGGACACAGCGGTGGCATGCGGCTTGCAGATTTGGTTGTGGCCTGTGCTGTTTATTGATGTGTTTTCGTGGAGATTTTACGATGATTGCTTACAAGGGTGATATTCTCTACACTCCCACGCCAGACTGTTTTGAGGTTTTCGAAGATGGCTATGTGTTGGTCGAAAACGGCAAGGTGGTGCAGGTTTCCGGCTCGTTGCCGAGTGAATATGCGGATGTTGAAGTGATTGATCGTTCGGGGCGTCTGATTATTCCTGGTTTCAATGATCTGCATATTCATGCACCGCAGTATCCGCTTGCTGGTTTGGGATTCGATTACGAGTTGCTTCCTTTGGCTTGAAAATTACACGTTCAAAACCGAAGCTAAGTATGCGGATTTGGATGTGGCTGATCATTGGTATCGTCTGTTCGTCACCAAGCTGTGGCAAGTTGGTACGTTGCGTTTCAGCGCGTTTGCCACGTTGCATAATGAGTCGACGTTGCGATTGATGCAGCTGTGTCAGGAGTCAGGATTGCGTCCGGTGGTTGGCAAGGTGAATATGGATAGAATTCGCCTGCTGATTTGGTGGAAAGCACGGAAGAAAGTCTTCGTGGCACGCAGGATCTTATTGAACGGTCGAAGACGCTTACGCCAGATATCGGATTCATTGTCACACCTCGTTTTGTGCCCTCGACCACGCCTGAGCTTATGACAGGACTGGGTGAATTGGTGGAGCGGTACCAGTTGCCGGTGCAGTCGCATTTGGATGAAAACCGCAGTGAGGTTGAGTGGGTTCGCCAGCTGCACCCTGATATTCCTTCGTATGCGGAAGTGTATGAGCATTATGGTCTTATGCCTGAGAATCGCACTATTATGGCGCATTGCATTTGGCTTTCCGAGCGTGAGAAAGCGCTTTTGAAGGATCGTGGAGTTTGGTTGGCTCACTGCGCGCAATCCAATCTTGATCTGACCAGCGGCATTATGCCGGCGCGAAGGAACCTTGAGTATGGGTTGAAGCTTTCCATTGCAAGCGATGTTGCAGGCGGTCATGAACCGAGTATGAACCGCAATATCGTGATGGCTATCGAAGCGTCCAAAGCGAAAACGTTCGAAGCGGGTTATGAAGGTGACAGGCCGTTGACGTTGCCGGAGGCTTTCCATATGGCAACGAAGGCGTGCGGATCGTTCTTTGGCAAAGTGGGTTCGTTCGAACCGAGCTATGAGTTCGACGCGCTTGTAGTGCGTGAGGGCGAAAGCCTGCTTGACCTATCGGTGGAGGAACGTTTGGAGCGATTCATCTATATGGGTGACGATCGTGACATCGAAGAGCGCTACGTCGCCGGCCGCCTCATCAATTGTCCGTTTCAGCACTGATATTGAGGGTGTGTAGGCATTCCGCCACGAGTTCCTCGCGTGGGGTTTCCCAGTTGTTGAGTGCCCACCATTTTGCGAGTTGAACGAGTGCGCCGGTGAACAGCTGTGCCATGACTTCGGGTTTTCCGGGCAAGCTAACGCCGCGTTTTTCGTCTTCTTGGAATTCTTGGCAGACTTGCGTTGCGATTTGTTCGGAAAGCGGTTCCAAGAGTAGGGATGCGGCACTGCTGCGAATCACGCTGTCGACCAGGGTTTTGTTCTGTTCGAGGAAATGCAGTGTCTGATCGACGAGGCTCACATAGTAGTTGCGTGAACTTCCGGGAACGTCGCGATATGGGTTTCCCGTGCGGAACTGTTGCTGTTTGTGCTGCACAATGGAGAGGAAAGCTCTTCTTTGTTGGCGAAATGCTTGTAGAACGTGGCCGGTCGAACCATGGCCCGTTCGCAAAGCGTCCGCACGGTGATGGTGTCGAACGATTGCTCGCATAGCATGTTCATAAGTGCATCGGTGAGCAATTTGTAGGTGCGTTGCACGCGCAGATCGTTTGCATGTTCCATATTCCTCTCCTTTTTTTGGAGATAGTCGGCGGCGTGGCGTCAATTATCGTATCGGACGCAGCGAAGTATGCCATTACGTCCGGTGCTTTAAATGACATGGATCTTTACGTTGGAGGCAAATTCCAGACGGTCACTGCATTGCGTATCGTCAAAGACGGTGAGGAAACCGTTCAGCCAGTCGGACAGCAAGATATGGTCTACTTCACCAACGGATCCATGACCTAGAACTCCATTCGCGGCAGTATGACCGAAGCGCCCGTCATGAACTGCAGCACTACCGAATGCGCCAGCTTCACGCTATGGGAGAAGCTGGCGGCAAAGAGCGAGGATTTCGGGCATCCGGAGAAATTCGTGTGCGACCCGGTGAAAACCAATTGGGTGAGCGCCACCATCACTATTCGCGGCTATCCGGAGCTTTTCCGTTATATCGAAGAGAAAACCGGTAATCCGACTGGCAAAGCAGGCGTGACCACATTCGTCAAATCATCATGGTTCATGAGATTCAACGCGGCGCTGCAGCCGGTCGATCCGGATCAGTTGGACGACGGCAGGTGCTGTGGGTGTACGGTCTGCACTCCAATGATCCGGGCGAATATGTGAAGAAGCCGATGAACCAATGCTCGGGTGAGGAGATTCTCAAGGAGATGCTCTATTGGTTCGGTGCCGGGCAAAGATTGGATCGAACGTTCCGACCTGCCTCAGATCAAGCCGTTCGAACTGCCTAAGATGATGGACCGCATGCTGAATGCCATCAACTGTTATCCGTGAATTTCTTTTTATGATTGACGATAATGCGGATTCGTCGTATTTGAGACACATACTTTGATACGCTTTTGATACGTTTGCCGTTCTATAGATGAATCTGGATACTGCAAAACTGATATATGGAAGGCACGATGCGTGGGCGTTCTTTGGCTTTCGCGTTGACGGCGCTTAAATATTATTGCCACTTGCTGGGTGCGGCATTCCGCAACGGGAAGTGGATAGCAACATTACCACCACTGTGCCATCGGCGGTTCGGAACGAGTCTGGCGAAGAAACGCAAAGATGATTCCGCACTGCTAGCTGGAGCTGTTTCTCCGGAATCTGTGCAATCTGACGTTGAAGTCAGCGATTCGTGAAGCGTTCAAAACTTTTGGCACGATCGAATATGGATTCGATTGTGCCTTTTCATGGTCTGTGCACATTCTCAAAGCCGTTTATTTTGATTGATGTGAGTGTTCGCAAGACGTAGCTCTTACTTAAGGGGGTTAATGGGCATCTTTTGTTAATGTGTGTAGGAATAGTTAAAGTTTTCTCATGCTTATGTAATAATTTTCTGTGGGAACACTATATGAAGAGGAATTTATCATGAAACCATCAAGTCGTTTCCCCGGCGCAATAGGAGGTAAAACTCCAGCTAAAAACACGCATAGCTTTGGCAAGAAGATCACGGCGGTAATCGCCGCTTCTGCAATCGCGCTGTGCGGCACGGCCACGACGGCGTTCGCAGACGATACTGCGAACGATCTCAGCAAGAAGATCGTCAATACGTACACTTCTCAGAACGGCAACGGTATGACGTTCGAGAAGGTCAGCCATCCGTCCAATGGACTGCAGACGGCTGACGGCGTGGTCGACTACATCGGCAATGGCGCCATCACCGAAGAAGACCAGGGCCAGGGGCGACCGCGGCCAGTCCACTACAGCTACGCTGCCCGCCTCGTACGGCGATTGGGTGTATGTGGGCACCATGTACGGCGGCGGTCTTGGCGTGCAGAACATCCTTTCACGTGGTTTCGCATCCAACATGGGCATGACCACCGATGAGGCCACCGCTCTGATTCAGACCATGTACTCCGGCCACATGTACTTGGGCGAGCCGGACGGCAAGAGCGCCGGCGGCATGCTGTTCAAGTTCAACGTGAAGACCGGCGAAAGCAAGATCCTCATGTCTCAAAGCGCAGGCATTGAGGGTGGCACTGGCATCATCCCGACCTTCCGCAGCGCGTTC
>VOFB01004303.1_pt1 | contig 25808 bp, 39 predicted proteins | sample 5384141 | NCBI WGS metagenome assembly VOFB01 (sample SAMN12384721, study PRJNA508395) | human gut metagenome | isolation source: healthy gut A | host: Homo sapiens | reverse complement strand
CCAAAACTTTAAGTCCAGCTTGCATTGTTTAGGGCTAAGTATTTCAATATTTCTGGAACATATATTTGTCCTTCTTTAAATTTATCGCCTATTTTACCCCATTGCAGAAATCAAAACCATCGTTTAATATATATCAGACAGGTTTTATACCTTTGTTCTAAGCTTTTAACTAATTGTTTGATTGTTTTCCACACTACCTTTTTTGTACTGCTAATGAAAGTTCTCTTAATTCCATAAATCCTTCCCCCAACCAAATTATTAAAATACTATTATTAAAAATCTGTTAATGATGATTCGTGTTGTCATATTAGAAAGTTTTGTTTATGCTTTTGACTTTCTTTTAGATTTGTTTATCTTTTATACTTAAATAATAGTATTTTTTAAAATATAATTATTGTAATTTATATTGTTTTTATTAAACCTTTTAGCTTTTTAATATATAAAGCCTCAAATATTGAAATTACAAACATTTAAGGCTTATTAGTTTTAAAATTTTATTTATATATATTTTTACTTTTGAAAAAATGTATTTTATAAAATTATTTTTTATATTTTAAAACTTTATTGATTATTTTGGATTTTTTAGATTACTGCGAAAATATTTATTATTTTGTATCCAAAACGCATATTAAATTGAGCTTACAACAGCTTCTTCTGTTTGAGATTTGTGCTGGCTCGTAGATTCTCTCCATCATCATTCCATTTTACAAAGTATTCTTGGAACTTTTTCTATTAGATAATTCTATATATTTTTGATGTATTTATCTTATTTTACTATTAAATTTCTATATTCCAGACAATAAGTACATTTTGCTCCACTACCTGCACAGTTTCCGATGGATTTAATCTTTCCATCTAATTCTAGAGGTCATCATACCTATTTCAGCGAACTTTTGACATTCATATAGTTTCCAAATCCACCGCCTAAGTATAGACATTCTATATCGTTAAAATCTAAATTCTTTTCCTTAACTAATATCTGTATACCAGCATTAATAGCAGCCTTTGCAAGTTGAACTTCTCTTATGCGTCCTTTTGATAAATGATATAATATCTCCATTTTGATCTTTAGCCAAAATATATTGCTTCATACCAAATCAATTTCTACTAAATCTTTAGTCAAATATTCATATTCTTCAAATTCAAAAGTCGTCTTCTTCATCAAACATCCTACCAGTTTCGTCTATCAATGAGTATTTAATCATCTCAGAAACGGCATCTAAAACCCCCTGAACCGCACACACCGCAAGGTGGTTTATTTCCAATTGTCTTTATCTTATTTTTTTTAGATAAATCTATCTCTACTTATAGCTCCCAAAATGACCTCCCTACACCGTATTTAATATTTGCCCCTTCAAACGCAGGCCCAGCCGCAGTGGAACAAGTTATAACCTCTCGTCTTTGTTACCTAGATGCCATCTCCCATTAGTCCCCAAGTCTAGTAATAATGAATATTTTTCTGATTCCAACTTGTAGAAGACAATATACCTGCAGTTATATCGCTAACACATAAACTAGATACGCCAGGCATTATACTTATATTTGATTTGAAGCTAAATCCTATATCTTTTGGACTGAAATTCTAGCTTAGTAAATCCTGAAATATAAGGTGCTTTTGCTATATATTCTGGATCTATTCCTAAAAGAAGGTGAATCATAGTAGTATTTCCAACTATTACTGTATCGTATATTATCTATATTTATATTGTTTCTCTTGCCTATATTTTTAACTATAATCGTTGATTTGACTCACTATAGAACCTTTAAGTTTTTTAAGTCCATCAGAATTTTCTATCGTATAATTGATTCTAGATATAACATCTGCACCGTAATTTCTTTGATTATTAACCTCAGAAATTACATCTATTTGGCGTCCATCATAAAGACTCATCAAATATACAGCGATTGTAGTAGTACCTATATCGATTGCTAGACCATAGTTGTCTTTTGTTGTATCTGATGGCTCGATATCTATAATTTTGTTGTCAAATAAAGTTATAGTAAACTTATAATCATCTTTTTCTAATTGCTTTTAGGTATTTTTCTAAGTATATTTAAAATCTATATCTATATTTTCTAAATTAAAGTTCTTTTTAAAGAAGTCTTTTATTCTCATTAAATCGTCTCTCTGGTCGTCTAAAGTAGGTTTTCTAACACTATGTAGTGTTTTTTTAATAGAAGGGTTTATTTTAAATTCTTTTCTACACCACTTATCAAAACAGTCATATCTTTGATTTTGTTTGAAAGCTCTACTGTCAAATCATTCATAACTTTAGTATCACAAGCAAGCCTTACACCAGAATTTAATTCAGCTTCACTCAAATGCTTTTTTTGATACTCCTATTTCTGTATTTTCTCTCAATCTGCATCTACATTTACCACAGCTACCGTTTCCATTACACGGTGTATCAAAATCTATATTATTTTTCTTATAACATCTAAAAGATTGTCGCCTATATTGGCCTTTACATACCTTTTTTCACCATCTTCAAGTATTATCTTTACATTAATTTTATTTTCCTTCATTTTTATTCCTCCAGACTTTATTCATTTCCAAAATTTTACAATTTTATATACTAATAAGTGATAGATTATATCTCATTTTCTACCTATAATTTAATTATATATAAGAAAATATCAACTAGTAACAAATACTATAAATATTTCGTTACTTATAGGTTTATAGGAGGTTATAATATGGATTTTAGTAAGCTCTCACAAAATTTACAAAAGGGTAACGCCCGAATGACTAATAAACTCGTTCAGAAGCTCTAGCAGATGGTATAGACGCCTCTGTTATATTAAACAAGGTCTTATCCCAGCTTTAAATGAAGTAGGTATAAAATTTAAGAATAATGAAATCTACGTACCCGAGATGTTACTTGCCGGTAAAGCAATGACTGCAGGTATAAAAGTTTTAGAACCTCTCTTATCTTTAACTGGTGCACAATTTATAGGCACTGCCGTAATCGGTACTGTCAAAGGAGACATCCACGATATCGGCAAAACTTAGTCAAAATTACACTTCGTGGCATTGGCATTGATGTTTATGATTTAGGAGTAGATGTATCAGCAAAAGATTTTCTACAAAAGGCCGAAGAAGTAAACGCTGACTTAGTCTGTCTTTCCGCCTTGCTTACAACAACTATGCCAGAAATCGGTGAAGTTATAAAAAGAGTTTAAAAAAGCGGGTATTAAAGAAAAATACATCTTCATGATTGGCGGAGCCCCAGTAACAACAACTTTGCTAAAAGAATAAATGCCGATTACTACACTGCAGATGCGGCGTCAGCTGCAAAACTAGCAGAAAAGGTGCTACTCAAAAACATAAGAATTAAAACCATATAAAATTGTAAGATTTTTAGTATTCAATTTTTAATTTTTAATCAACGGAATCTCCGATTCGTTGGCGCCATGAGCGTATCAAATTTTAAGCAACGGAATCTTTGATTCGTTGGTGTTATTAGCATAGCAATTTTTATCTAAATTTGTTATTTAAAAGCAAAAAGTGTTGCCCTTATTTAAACTAGAACAACACTTTTAACAAATTTTCAATAATATTTTACATATTTATAAAGTATTTAATTGCTTAGGATTTCCAATTATTCCAGCTCTAAATGCTTGAAGATATTCAGCACAGAACTCATCTCTACCTGCTAACATTTCTGCTGTAACTATACTACCCATCATATCTCTATCAAGTGGATTTATAATAAGTCCATCAAGACCTCTGGCGATAGCCATTACTGCAAAGTTTCTATTTATATATTTTCTTTCTGGAAGTCCAAATGATATATTACTTAATCCACACATTGTATGAATTCCTTTAAATTCAGTCGTAATAGCTGCTACAGAGTCTAAAAATTCAAATCCATAAGTCTCGTCAGTACCTATAGGTTGAACTAATGGGTCTACATATATATTGTCGATTGGTACGTTGTTTTTAACTAAACCATTTACTAATTTATCAGCTATTTTTAATCTTTGTTCACAAGTTTCAGGCATTCCTTCTGAGCTCATACATAAAGCGACTATTTTTAAATCAGTTCCTGCCACAACTGGAAGTACAGCGTCGTATCTATCTTCTTCTAAAGATATGGAGTTTATCATTGCAGTCCTTTATGTATTTGTAAAGCAGCTTCTAAGGCCTTTGTGATCTGGAGAATCTATACAACATGGTATATCAACTACTTGTTGAATATTTTCAATCCTCCATTTTAAGTGTTTATTCTCAGTTCCTACAAATGTACCGGCGTTTACGTCTATATATGTAGCTCCAGCTTCTTCTTGGTCAACAGCTACTTGTTTTTATATATTCGATATCGCCTTTATCAATCGCTTCTTTTATTGCTCTTCTACTTGAGTTTATCAATTCACCAACTATAATCATAAGATATTCCCCCTAATTGTTTTTTTCATAACCAAATTTAATACAAATTCTCTATTAATTAGAGTTTTATTTATAATTTTTTTATTGTAGCTATAATATTGTGATTTTATTTAATTTTATATATAATGTCATTTAATTTTTTCTATTACTTCACTTTTGAATTTTTATTTTTTTTATATTTGTTTACTTTTTATATATTTTCATAACCCTTTTAAACTAAATTATTTTATCTACTTTACTGTAAAATTAACTCCACCTCCTATAGATATAAACTTAAAATTTCTCTGGGTCGTAAAAGTTGACAAGAGGCGTATTACACGACCCATTAAATAGATCAAATAAAACTATACAATTGTGGGATTCACATTATTTTGATTATATTGAATATAGGGATTTTCTCCTTTCAATATATTTTAGATTTGTATAATGTTTATACTATTATTATAGAAAAATAGGCATTTTTAATTATTGTAATAATTATGTTATTTTTAGAAAATTTCTTAAATTCAATCTAAAAAATAAAACTTCTCTTTCTAAAATGGCTTAATTTCAACGTATTTATTGATTACAAATCCTTATTATCACATATAAAAATTTTATATTTTTAAAATATTAACAATAAAATTTTTTCGATTCTCAATTATTTATTTATTTTTATTACTTTTAGTAATTTTAAGATTTTTGTATTTTTTTAGAATTGTACAAGTTTTGCCCTTTGAAAAAGATTGATAAAATTTTAATAAAAAAATTGTTAAATTTTTTATTTATTTTTCTTAAATTTGTGGTAATATATAAGTATAGTTTAAATATTTAAAAGTAAAAATCTTTTGTTAGGATGGAGTTTTGATAAATCTCCTGTCCCTACATTTGTTTCGCCCGTAGGGATAACCCTTTCATAGCGCTGTTTTCTGTATTTAGCGCGGGATGGACTAATAGTATTTTATTTAACAAATGTAATCGTTTTACTTTGGATTAAAATCACTTACTCGGCATTTTTTAAGCTGAATAAGTGATTTTTTTTTGATATTTTTGTAAACGTTTTCCTATTGCGAAAGCAACTTGATTTTTATATCTTACCCTGCATTGTTGCTATTTGCAGGTTTTTAATTTATTTTATATCTACAAATTCAATATTAGATTTAATATAAACCACAAACCAGATAATATATAATTTCCTTAAGATAAAAAAATAAAGCTCCTATTTTTTAGAAGCTTTATTTTTTTAGCTTATTTTACTAATCACTATTTGTTTCTTGTTACTTACTATTTATTGCTTATTACTTATTGTTTATTACTCTTATTATTTTTATTTTTATTTTATATTCTTATTATTTATAGATTTTTATATCCGTTTTCTCCAATTATATATATTTAACTTTTTATCTTCGCTTTTTTCTTTTTCTTTTTATATTGATCATAGTCATACTTATTTATTTTATATCTGGCATTGCATTTACTACACTGGACGATTGCTCCTCCTTTAAACTTCATATAAATCCCTGCTATCGCCATCATCACAGCAAGTCCTAAAAGACAAGTGAAATAAATGACATAATTGGTATAAAGTAAAATATTACTGCGCATATTATAGAATATAAGCTCATTTTCCATAAATTTTGTGAAGCACTTATAATTTTAGCGTCACTTTACATCTTTTGCACTTTATAGTTTCATTGGCCATAGTATTATCCCCCTATATTATTTAAATATACTTTTAATAATACTAGAGATTGTTGAAAATTTCCTCAATTATTTGTCTTTTTAATTGTTTCTTTTTTAGTTTAATCTTGATTATCTATTTTCATTTTTTATTTTAACATTTAAATGATTTATTTCTATTTGCTCTTGCCTTTTATTACAGTTTTCTACACAAATCATTTTTTAAGCATATCGTCGAATTTTATCGCAAAATAGCTTAAAACACCCATGCCAAACTGAATATAAGCGAAATTTGTCCGTTTATATTGAATTTTAAATTTTTATAGTCCCAAATATTCAGTCCTAATTTGATATTTAGAATATATCCTGAAATATATTCTATAATAGTTATAATAATAGCGCTCAAAATACACTGTTTATACATCTTCATCTCCGGCGTTATATCGTTTATAAGACCAGCTAGCATACCGCACAGGCCGCCTACTATTATCATGGATGGATGAGTATACCCCCTAAAAATCATCTCGATATTAGTGTAGACGCACCCCATTATGATTACTATCAGAAGCTCTTTTATTATAAAATCTTTAATATTATTCAATCGCTCCACCTCCACAATATAAATTATGTACAACCTGTTTTAAAAATGAGTATAAATCAAAAATTCTATCACCAATGACTTCGTACATTGCTTTAAAAATTCACTTCGCTCATAGCGCAACGACTTCGGATATTACTTAAACACAAAAAGCCCCATTTTTAATGGGGCTTTCTTGGCACTTCCAATCCCTACTAACAAGTTATAGACTATACAAATATCACTTCACATGAAGTTGATTGAAGTTGGTCGAGTACACAAATATTATTTACAATTTTATAATTGTTATGCTTTTTTTATAATTATTACGTTTTTTAATGTTTTTTAAAAAGAATTACACTAAATTATAATTATTTTAATTATTATGCTATTTTGCTTATTATAAATTCATTTTGACCTAATTCTCTATATTCAAATTCACTATTTAGATCTTTTACGAATTCTTTTTATCCATAGACCTCTAAGGTTGTAGAATACGTCTACATCAACGCCTTCTTCTGCCCAAAGTTCTTTATGAACGCATATTCTTCTAACCCATTTAACAGCATCTTCGTCAGATTCTATAACTTGGTTTACATGGTCGCATGGCATACCGTCTAATATATAGTCGTTCATGCAGTTGAATATTTCAGGAGCGTTTTCGATAGCTCTTTCAGATGTTACTTCACTAGCAGCTTCTTTAGCTTGGTCTATGTAGACTTTTTCTAAAGCTGATATTTTGTCGTTTTGAATCATAAATTTAGTCCAAGCAGCCATTCTTCCTTCTGCTCTGTGGATTCTATCTTGTAACCATCCATGTATATTGTTAGTGTCTATTATTTCTTCTAGGTTTTTATTTTCTAATTTAGCTCCGTATTTAGCTTCTATTTCAGATTTTACACCTTCTATATCAAGCCCTTCATTCTTTGCAGTTTTGATTATTTCTTCTTCTAAATTTTCAAACCATAATATTTTTGTTAAATAACCAATAATGTATTTTTCCTAAAAAAATAAACTCATTTCTAAAACTCCTTATTGCTAAAATTTCTGTTATATTTACTTTATTGTAAAAGTTTATTTATCTTTTATTTAAATTGAGATTTTATTTAAATTCTGTTTCTAATTTTTTCTCTAATTGAGCTATTTCTAAAACATCATCTCTAAATTTATCTATTGTTATTCTGTCTATAAAATCGCCTAATTTTTCGCCCATAAGCGCATTTTTCTTTATAGTAATTTAAGATGACTTCTACTAAAGCGAAAGCTTGATCTTCAGTTAAGCCACAGTGACGATATCCGCCATTCTAGGGTAGAATCCAGCACTACCACCTACTGTAACGAAAAACAGCTTGTCAAAGTCGACTAAGACGCCGATATCCTTAGCATACACACTTCCACAAAATTTCTACATCCAGCAACTCCTATTTTAGTTCTGCATGGAAGCTCCATCCCCTGAAACGCTCTGCTAAGTTTCATACCTATTCCAAGTGTAGGGTATTTTGATCTTTTGCAGAAATTAGATGGACACATCTCCACATTTTTAAGTGAATTTTGAGTCACAATAACCGGTTTCATGCCAAGTTCGTCCCAAACAGCAGGAAGGTCCTCTTCTTTTTTAAATTAGTTATTAATATTCTTTGTCCTGATGTTATTTTTATGATGCCGCCATATCTCTCAGCAACAGCAGCTAGTTTTATAAGTACATCAGGTTTTATAAATCCTCCTGGAATATGAGGAGTTATCGCAAAAGTTCTTTTGCCGTTTCTTATCTTTTGTAAATTTCCGTAATGAGCCATTTTGCCTCCTTTATAAATCTATATACAAGTAATTATTTTTTAATTTATCTTTAAAGTGACTTCTATATAATACCTTTTTTTGTTTGTTTTTTCAGTAACATTTGTTACAGTTTTATAAGTTTTAACTTTTTGTTTTGAATATAAATTTTAGCTTTTATTTTTGATAGTTTTTATAATATGTAAAAATTATATTTTATTAGATTTCCCAGTTTTGAATAAAATAATTATATAGAAACTAATTATATAGAAAATAATTATTAAAAATAAATTAATATATATTTATACATTAAATCTAATATACATTATATATAAAATTCTTCTAGTATTTATATTTATTCTATTTTCTATTTTCCCATCGCTTATCATAAAATTATTTTTTCATCCAAAAATATTTAACTTCATTATCATCAGGATGAAGCACTAAAAATTCTAAATTAGTACAAGCTTTTAAAACCTCTATAATTTCGTTTATTATAATACTACCTAGCCCGACCTTTTAGGATTGACAGAAAACCACAATATATATACATATAAAAACTCATTTTTTCTTTATTTTTATAAAGCCTCATATTTAAATCAAATCTCTTCTCTTTAGAAGCTTTAATTTTATTACTTATAATATAATAATCATCACTTTCGCCCTCTCTATATCTAAACTCACCATAAAACCCCAAAACTTCTAATATAACTTTATTAAACTGCTCACATAAATCTATTAATACACCTTCATCAACTTTATTAATCATAATTATCCCCAAATATCCCTTATTTTTAATTTCAATTCTAGATGCATATTAAAATACTTAAGTTAATAATAGTTTATTTATATATTATGTAATTTAATTTATATAAAAAATAAATATTATCTCAGAAAAATACAAAATAGGCATTATAAAAGGCCATGTATAAAATCTTATACACAGCCCCTATAAGCGTTAGCTTTAAAATCATCTAAATTCCATTATCTATAATTCTTATATAATTTTTCAATTATATTCACAATTTCATACATTACCCAAGCGCAAACGGCAAGTACGAACACGCCCATCATAACTATGTCAAGTTTAAATACTTGGCTACCATATACAATCAGATAGCCGATTCCGTTTCTAGAAACTAAGAATTCTCCTACGATTACTCCGACCCAAGCCATACCTATATTGATTTTAACAATATTTATTAAGTTTCCAATATTAGCAGGTAATATTAATTTAAATAATATTTGAAGCTTAGTGGCTTTAAAACTCTTCAACATTTTGATTTTCTCTTCATCAACATTTATAAAATAATTATATGCAGATAATATTGTAACAACGATAGAAATCAATATTGCTGTCACAACTATACCTTTTATATTAGCCCCTACCCAAACGATTACAATAGGTGCTAAAGCTGTTTTAGGAAGTGCATTTAATACTACTAAAAAATGGATCTAAGACTTTTGAAAGTCTAGGAGATGCCCAAAGTAGTATCGCAACTAATACACCGCCAACTGTACCGATTATAAGCCCAAGCATCGTCTCATACACAGAAGTCTTTACATGTATCCAAAGTTTTCCGTTTTCCATATATCTCATAAATAAATCGTAAATAGTCAGATGGTTTGCTAAATAAAAATGTACTTATAACACCTTTATTTGCAAGAACTTCCCATAATACTAAAATCGCCACTAATAAAACAAGTTGCATAATAAGTACTTTTATTTTTTCTACTTTAATACTTCTCAAATAATTTTGATATCCTACAGACATTTCTTTTTTTTCTACACTTGAAACATCGTTAGCTGTAGATGACATTTTAGAAGCTTGCTTTATTCTTTTTAAATTTACCCAATGTCATTATTATCTATCTCCTTCCAAAGAATATCAAAATATTGTTGAAATACAGGTTCCTTTCTACAATTAAACGGAGTTTTTCATTTTCCATATCGCCGAAGTTTATTTCATGCTCACATTTAATTGTTGCAGGTCTTTTAGAAAGCACAGCAATTCTATCAGACATTGCAATCGCCTCACTTATATCATGAGTAACAAGTATAGCTGTTTTGTTTTCATTTTTTATAATTTTATAAACATCATCATTTACCATAAGCCTAGTTTGATAATCAAGAGCCGAAAAAGGTTCATCCAACAAAAAGTATATCAGGGTCTACTGACAAAGTTCTTATTAGCGCTACCCTCTGTCTCATTCCACCTGATAACTCTTTTGGATACATATTCTAAAATCCCAAAGTCCGTACGTTTTTAGAAAGTCTCTCAATTCTATCAAGCGAAGCTTTATCCTTTCTTTTTAAAATTTCAAGCCCTATAGTTATATTATCCATTATAGTTCTCCAGTCTAATAAATGGTCACGTTGAAACATATATCCGATTGTTCCATTAATGACCACGTCGCCCTCAGTTGGTTCTAATAATTTTGTCAAAATGTTTAAAATAGTAGATTTACCACTACCAGACGGTCCCAACAGTGAAAATATCTCGCCCTCTTCAACATAAAAGTTGATGTGGTCTAGTACGCGCATTTCACCGTCTTTAGTATAAAACGTCTTAGTCAAATCATTCACTTCTACTATTTTTTGCCATGATGTCACCCCCCAGTAATTCACTTGCATAGTTTATATTATTAATATTTAAGCTAATTTGTACCAAATTCTATCAAAAAATTAATTTATATAAAAAAGATACAAATAGTTTATATAAATGGTTTATATAAAAAGAAAGAAGAGATTAAAGTTTAAAAAAGTTTAAAAAAGTTTAAAGAATATATTTTAAAGAATATATTAAGTTTTATATATAAATATATTAAGTTTAAAAAAGAATATTAAAGTCTAATATGTAAGTTTAAGTAAAGCATAATTTATAAAAATTAGAATTAAGAAGCTAAAACAAATCCATAATTTCATAATTTCATATCATACATTTAAATCATTAAATTCATTTATCATAAGTTATAATTCAATATCATGTAAGTTATATTTTGATATTTTTTAAAATTATAATTTTCTATTATGCAATTTATAATTAATTTTCTATAATTTACAATTTTATATATTAATTTATAAAATGGTTTACATACTAAAACTCACTTAATTTATATACTGAATCATACTTAAATGCACTAGATTGACAAAAATTAACCTTTAAATAACAAATACATAATAGATATTTAAAATACAATTTGATATTTTGTTAAAACATTTTCCTGACATGGTTTTACATTTAGTATCATTTATAGAATATTTTGGGTTGTGTTGAATTATCTTTTTATACATTTTGTCTATATTTTTTAAACGTATCGAATGATAAAGCCTAAATTTATTTCATTTTTTCTTAATCATCGTATGGTTACGAACAATGTTCAATCCATTGATATTACTTAGATTTTAAATAATTTGAAAATATTACCAGGAAAAAGTTATCATTTCATGTCGAAAAAAGTATTTACAAAATTATTTTTTTAACATATAATCATAATTGTCCTCGGGAAATCCCTAACAACTGGAAGGAAACCACTTTCAAGAAAAGAATTCTTGATTTAAGGAAAAATTTATTTCAGATTTAAGGAAAACAGTTCCGAGGAAAACAAAAAGGATATTATAGAAAAATTTTGGAGGTATCATATTATGATGAATATTTTAATGGGTACTGCGTTATTACTAGTAGTACTTGCTTTATTTACATTATTTAGTTATAAAGGCGCCACAAGGTATGAAGGCTATGGGTGGTCTTGCAAACGCTGCATGTGCATCGTTCTTAGTGGAAGCGTTCCACTTATCATTCTTTGGAGATGTTTTAGGTATAGAATTTTTACAAAATGTTGGTAATGCAAACGGTTCGTTAGGTGGGGTTGCTGCTGCAACTTTAGTTCCATTAGCTCTTGGAGTTTCTCCAGTTTATGCTGTGTTAGTAGGTTTAACTTGCTTAAACTTCAAAAATATTACCAGGTTTCATAGCTGGTTACATAGCATCATTTGTTATTAAATTCTTAGAAGAAAAAGTTCCAGCTGGTCTTGACTTAATAGTTATAATATTAGTTGCTGCTCCTTTAACTTACTTCATAGGAGATGTTACTAGCCCAGTTGTAAATGGTGTTTTTAAATACTGTAGGAACAGTTTTAATAGAGGCTTCAACTGCTTCTCCAATAATAATGGGTATAATCCTTGGTGGATTAATAACAGTTGTTGCTACTGCTCCACTTAGTTCAATGGCTTTAACTTCTATAATAGGTTTAACTGGTGTTCCAATGGGGATAGGTGCTCTTGCAGTATTCGGTTCTGCTTTCATGAACTTCGTGTTCTTTAGCAAAATGAAATTCGGTTCTAAAAAAGATAACATAGCTGTTGCAATAGAACCATTAACTCAAGCTGACTTAATATCAGCAAATCCAATACCAGTATATGTTACAAACTTTATAGGTGGAGCTATGTCAGGTGTTATAGTAGCTTTAATGGGACTTGTAAATAACTCACCAGGAACTGCTACTCCAATAGCTGGATTCGCTGTAATGTTCGCTTATAACCCAGCAATAAAAGTATTAATAGCTGCTGCTGGTTGTGCTTTAGTAAGTATATTAGGTGGATTTATAGGATATGCAATATTCAAAAAATTACAAAATAGTAACTGCTGACGTAGTTCGTGGAAACGATAAAGAAGAAGTTGCTGCTTAATATAAAAATAAAGGTTGTCGCAATAATTGTGACAACCTCTTTTATTTATTCTCTTTTTATTTATAAATGATATAGAAAAACTCATAACACAAATTCCTTTAAGTTTAATTTTGCATTTTATGTTTATAACTTTACAGATATATAACTTTTCTTATGACTTTCACTTTTCTTTTTGCTTTAATTTTATGATAAAGTCTTTTTCAAAATAATTATTCCAAATACAGTATCAAATTTTTTCACGATATCTTGATTATACCGCAAGATTTAAAGCCGTATTTATAATAAAACTTTGTACTTATTTTATTTTTTTGTAGAAAGAAGTGCGATTAAATTCTTAATTCCCATTTCCTTTTGCATCATCTTCTAGTCTTTTTTAAGCAGTGATATCCTATTCCCTTTCCTTTGCATCATATGAAAGATAACAAATCACTTTCTGCTGTTTCTTTAAGTGTCTTGTAGTTTTTGATAAGAACATAAGTAACAAAAGCCCACTACTTTTATCATCTAATTTGACTGCATATGCTGGATAGTCTTTTATATCGTCTAAGATCTTTTTTCATAAAAATTACTAGGCAGTTTATTTCCTGGAAAGGCTGCAAATGTATGCTCAATATAGTAGTTGTAAATCTCCATTACAGGATATTTATGTTCCATAGATAATTTTTCAAAACTCAAATTCATACATATTCCCCCTTTAATATTACATTTTCTTTTGAAATTGCTAATTATCCTTGTAGTATAATATATTTGCCCATACATATAAAATATTCCTTATAAATCAATATTTCATCCATTATTTTTAATACTTCAATTTATATATTGTTATTGTTTTTTTAACAATGTTGATATACAATATAAGTAAGATTTATTATTTTTTATTATAGTGAGGTAATATGAATGAGAAAAAGACAAAAACTTTATCAAGTACCACGATTAGAAGGTTAACCAAGTATTATAGATATATTGACGAATTAGATTTAAAAATATCCAGGTGATTTCATCATATACTTTAGGCAAAATGATGAATATTAGCCCTTCTTAATTAGACAGGATTTTAACACAATTGGGGAGTTTGGACGCCAGGGGCATGGATACCAAGTTCAAACTTTAAAAAAAGAAATTGGCGATTTTTTGGAATTAATAAAATACATAATATGGTAGTTGTAGGTGGGAAATCTAGGTCAAACCCTAGCGAATTATGACGGATTTTCACAAGTCGGATTTCCTATAAAAGCATTGTTTGATATAAATCCAAAAACTTATCGGAATGAAAATAAACGAAATCGAGATAATCGACTTAGATAATTTGAAAGATTTTATTAAAAACAACAATATAAATATCGGGATATTATGTGTTAGAAAACACTGCTGCCAAGAGATGACAGATATTTTAGTCGACGCCGGGATAAAAGGTATTTGGAACTTCTCCGCTACTGATATAAATGTACCTGATGATGTGAAAGTCGAAAATGTAAACTTCTCCTAATAGCTTGTTTACTTTGTCTTATCTTATAAACGATAAATAATATTACTCTAAGTACAGGGGATCTCTGTTGTAGGGGTTTTTTTACTGTAATTTATTTTTTATATTATTTAATGTTTCCTAAGTTTTAATGGACTCTTTTTGTTATTAGTGAAGGTTTTTAATTTTATAAGCTTGGCGTTTTGAGCAACGGAATCTTTTGATTCGTTGGCGAAAATGAACGCAGTGAATTTTTATTTAAAACTTTAGTTTTAAAATAAAACTTCAATAATAAATAAAAAAGATGTAAAAACCAACTCAAATTGTCTTTGATTTTATATAGTTGTTATCCTTATTCTTTCCTACTCGGTATAATATTATTTTTTATTTACTATTTTAATTTTATATCTATTTAATCTACTGCTTACTTATTGTTTAGTTATTTAATTACTCACTTACTGCCTTTTACTTTTTATACTTTTATACTTTTATACTTTTATACTTTTATACTTTTTATACTTTTATACTTTTATACTTTTTTATACTTTTTATACTTTTATAAAAAAGTATTTATCTTTTTTATGAAGTGTCAATGTTTTCAGGAAAAATATAGTTTTTTAGTGAAAAACCAAATATATTTTTTATAATATTACTAAATACTGAGATAAAATAAAAAATAATAAACAATAATAGTAAAATAAATAATAATAATAATAATACGGAGGAGGTCTATTATGACAAAGGAAGAATTAAAAACAATTACAGAAAGTGCGTTTAACGATTTATTAACTCAAAAAATACTCTTCGGAAGAGTTGATAAAAAATAACTCTTCTCAGCGAAGAAAACCAAGAAGAGTTAAACCCAAACCAATTTGCTATGTTTTTATTTTTACCAAAACATTGAATTTACTAAAGATTATTTAGATAAGGTATTAGAAGAAGTGCTTTTAAAAGATACCGTAAAATAGTTTATTTTCACAAAAATAATCTGGCATCTACCTATAATGCTAGATTATTTTTTGAGTTTTAATAATATTTTTAAAATTTACTTTAATATAGCCGTTTAAATATGTTCATTTTTCACCTCAGCTATTTAAATATTTTTCGTATATTTTCTTCTCTGCTATTTTAATAGCCTCAATGATCATAACCCATCTTTACATATTTTAGCTATTTCTATCAATTCATCTATTCTGTCCAACATAATTATCGCCCCTTTGAATTAAAAACCTATCAAAACTATTATTTGTAATTATTTAATGATAAAATTCGATTATTTATTTATTAGATAAACGTATTTAAATAGCCTTTTTTTTTATATTTAAATTATTACATTTCTCGACACCTTATATTGTATATTGAAAATATAAATTAATATATAAGTTAATCATATATCTTTACGCTATATTCCAACATTTTACCCGCTATTTCGGTAACATTTTATATATTTTAAATATTATATAATAACACTTTATTTTTTATTTTAATTTGCAAAATATTTGAAGTGAAAACTTAAGTACAAGGATGGTGATTTTAATGGCTGTTGTAACTGGTGCATTAATTTTGATGCAGATAGAAGTGGTGAAATCGACTTTAGAACTGACGGCGCTATAACTAATACACCTTTAGTTTTACAAAGTACTGATGGTAGTTTTAATACAGTCGCGACTTTAACTGATGGTGTCGGCGACTTTGAGTTTTTTAATGTACCTGCCGGAAATTACAAAATAAGTGTTGTTGATGGATATACAGGACCTATTACACCTAGCCCAGCAGACTTTGCTACGGCTGCAAAAACCCGAAAAAAGAAATCACACAAGGCAAGGTCCCCAGTTATAAAAAATGTGCTGCCAGCAGACAGGCGTACAAAAGGAATAAACGCATTAAACGCAGTATTACCTACAACTTTATATATTACAGTAACTGAGGATGCTCCCTAGATGATGTCTACTTTTATATAGGCCCTGCTTTATATAAAATTATATATTAGATAAATGTAGTTCTTTATCACCTAATAATCTAATATCAGCTGGAGATAATGGGACATTTGGCGACGTCGAAATAGGTAGCGAGCCAAATAGCGGTCCCGCAACTAATCCATATAGTAATTCATCTCTTATGTCTGATTTTACATGGATTAAACAATCAAACGAAATCCCAATAGAGATTACACTATTGGAAATACGACAAACCATATAATGAAAGTGAACTCTACGATTGGTGGAGATTATCCGACCACACGACAAGTATAGAAACAGGTAGAATGCAGATTGTAGGCGGCAATAGTTCAAACAAGAAAGCTTTATCGACTACTGTAAATAACCTCGAAAAAACACAACTTATTTATTTACAGCTTGGGTTGCAAGTTTAAATAAAAATCAATCTCCATCAGATTCCAAAGTAGGCGTGACAGTAGATGGTCTAGATACACATACTCCACTTATATAGCAACTTAAACCACATGATAAGTACAGATCCTAAACTACCAATTTGGCAGGAGATAGGAGTTAAATTCAACACAGGCGAAAATACTTCAGTTTCGCTAAAATATGTTAAGTGTAGCACCTATGTATTTTTTTTCGCTATTGATGATATTAAACTGAGAAAAAGTTACAAACTTATGTAGAACTACTTCAGGTAGTGTATGTGATAATTTCTGCGTTACAAATTGCGTAAATAAACATTTAACTTGTGTGGGCGATATTTTGACATTTAATATTTGTATATACAATACAAGTGAATTTAGTATGGGAAGTAATGACTATCCGATTATTTTTCAAATGTTTTATCTGATTGTGCTTTGCTTTATTCCTAACACACTTTTACTAAACAATATGCCCTTAAGTTGTATAAATTTATGTAATATTAATATAGGTATTTTTAGACCATATGAATTAAAACAGTCGTCTTTAGCGCATTTATACAGTCTAATTTTCAAAGGCTACTGACGAGTTGTGCTAAGATAATTTATATAGATTCAGACTCAAATATTTGTTGTACTAATAACACGATAGCTATTATGATTTTATAACGAGTAAAAATCAAATTTATTTAAAAGGAGATGAGTTTATGGCAAGTATAACAGGATTGCTCATTTTCAATGTCAACAGAAGTGGATTAATCGACTTTGCAAATGATTCAGGAGTAGCAAATATACCGATAGTTTTACAAAGTACTGACGGCGACCTTAGGACAATTGCTACTTTTACTGATGATAGCGGTGAATATAAATTTTCTAATGTACCTCCTGGAAATTATAGAGTCGTTGTAGCAGATGGTTATTCAAAAACTATTTTACCTATCCCTGCTGATTTTGATGCTAATGCAAGAGCCTCATCACAAATTCAAGTGGCAAAAGTACCTAGCTATACATCTATAGCTCCAGAAAATCGAGTAGACGGTATGAATGCCTTAAATACGGTGACCTCGACTACTGTAAATCTAACTGTAACTCCTACTGTAGATGTATATGAGGCGGATTTTTTTAATAGGGCCGGCTATATATCTAACCCTAAACGCTAGAAAATTGTCTAATTGTATATCCCGACAATTTGATTAAGGTTGCTAGTAATGGGACATTTGGTGAAGTTTCACAAGGAAGTAGCCCTGACAGTGGACCTAGTAATAATCCATATCCAAATGACAATATTACTTCTTGTTTTAAGTTTACTAAACAGACAAACGAGCTTTTTAGAGGATATTATACGATTGGAAATACAATCTCTCCATATAGTGATGATTATAACTGGTGGAGGTTATCTGATCATTCAACAAGCACAGAAACAGGACTGATGCAAATTGTAGGTGGAGATGGGTCAAACAATGCATCATTTTCGACTATTGTAAATAACCTCAATGAAAATACGACTTATTTATTTTCATTTTGGATAGCAAATATAGACAAAAAGTCCAAACAAGATAAATTCCAAAGTAAGTGTATGCATAAATGGGTTAAATGACTGTTGCAACTTATATAGTGATTATGAACAAATATCTACTAATTCACATTTACCAATATGGCAACAAGTCAGCATAAAATTTAATACATGTTGTAATTCTTGTATTTCAATATGTATTTGTAGCCCAGTTTCTATGTATTATGCAGTAGACGATATAAGTTTAAATAGACTTTCAATAGCATCATGTTCTTGCATGGCTAAATGCGCTTTTTATGTATTGCAAGCTGTGCAGATAGGTACACAACTTGTATAGGAGATATTATAACATTTTCAGTAGCTATATCCAATAATACAAATACTATAATAGGTAATTCTTCTCGTGTTTTTTTTATACAATAATTTATCTAAATCGGCTTCCTTTATTTTAGGAAGTCTGATTATAAATAATGTACAACTCCCTTATTACTTTGATATATATTGTATAGATTTGGGAGTGTTTAGCCCTTGTGAAGTCAAAACTATTTGTTTTGATGCTGTTGTAAATAATTGCTTTGTAAATCCAATTTATAATATATCTCAGATAGTTTATAGGTATAATACACAAGTTTCAGATAATTATACTTATTGCTCAGATAGAAGTGATGTCGCTGTCTATATATGTTAATCTTAAACCTTAGTGGTGTAGTGTCTATATAAAATCAGCATTAAAGTTTATTATATAAAAGGCTGTAGAAGTATAATCTACAGTCTTGTAGTATGTGTTATAAAAATTACGCAAGTTTGTAAACTCCCTCTCTTCATTCTCCTCAGTTTGTGATACAATATAAAAGGCTCATCCAAATTTGGACGAGTTTAATATATTGAGGAGGAAACATTAATGAGTTTTTTAAAGATTTATTTTTCATCTTTATCTTCTAACAAGACTTCTGAAAAACCCTCTCAAAACACAGAACTTTTAACTAACAGCGCAAAGAGAGTTATTCCTTCTATTGCAGATTATTCTTACAGAAATACAGGCTTAAACACCATGACTTTCGAGGATTTAAAAGATTTACTTAAAAATGATGTGTTTGAGAAAAAGCTAAATCGTGCATGTGGCGACAATATCGTATATACTGATATGTTAAAAAAGACATAGTTTATTATTACAACCTTATGGATGATTTAAACGACCATATTTGCTCGATTTTAACACATAGAAGATTGCTTAGTGTAGATGAGTGGATGGATATATTCTCTGATATGCAGAGAAAAACCTTATACACAATATTTATGAGGCTAAAAATAGCGACATATTAGACGATTATAAGTACATATATGGAGATGATTTAATACGTAGATTAGAAAGCGACTACACTTGGATGTATATAAATTCGAGTTTACTGCTTGGTTGTGTAAGTGCAATTTATGAAAACCACACTTTGGACATGATTTATTCGACAGCTCCTCAGAAGTTGTTGTAGACGAAATCAACAAATGTTGTGAAAACTGGACTGCACATTTCTTCTCGCTAAAATCATCTACTTCAAACTCAAACAAAAAGAAATGTTCAAAATGCGAAATCTTATGATCCTTCACGATTCTTCTTATAAAACAGAAAAGAAACCTTGTGAGCCAGTACGTGAAATTGTAAAAGAAGTTGCAGAAGAAATAAGCACATCAAACGCTTTTGAGGAGATTTTTGAAGAAGTTTATAAAGAAAGAATAGTAGAGACAGAAGTTTCAAAAGACGATTTCAAAGAAGATACTTATAAAGATATCTACAAAGAAAATACATACGATTTTTATGAAACAGAAACCGCTAACACTGATTTAGAAGATGATTTTAAAGAAGTTTATGAAACACAATCTTGTGAAATAGATTTTGAAAATAAAGTTGATTCATTAGATACAACTGAGAAATATTTATGTGAAGAAGTTTATGAAGAAAAAGCTGTTGAGGCTGTTCAAGTAGCAGAGGTGAAAGTTGCCGAAGTTGTGAAATTAGCAGAAGTTAAAGTGTTTGAGACGAGTACACAAACTGTAGAAGATACATTTGAAGATACGTTTAACGATACTTACTCACAAACTTACGCAAACGAGACTTATATAAACAAAGAGGCACCTTCTATACTTCAAAAATGTGAAGAAGACGAAATAGTTGAAAATAGCTTTGCATTTTTAGAAGATGACGACGAACTTGTTGTAGCTGATTCAGTCATTAAAAATACGAAGACTTCGACCCAATTGAAGAAGATTTTGAAATAGCTGAAACTGGAGAATATGCTGAGTCTGAAGGATATGTAGATACTGTTGATGTATCTGTCGATGAGCCTTCTGAAATAGAAACTTCAGAATCTAGTTATTATGAAGAAGATAAAGCTGATTTAGAAAATAATACAGAACACTTGTTGAGTGAAGATGCGAAAAACGCAATTTGGCATATTGTCCAACAATCGTTTAAATATACTGATTTCAGTGCATCTACTTATCAAGATTTCCAAGATTTTATGAATAAAAATGTATTTGATAAAAAACTAAATCGACTTAATTGTGATATTAGAAAGTATTCAGACGATCTTAAAAAGAATATCTTATACTACTACAATCTAATTGAAGATTTAAAATATCATCTTCACTGTCTTATAACGAATAAACAACTTATAAAAAGCGGATAAATGGATGGAAGAGTTCGGTAAATTGCAAATTGCAAACAGAGTACACGAAATAGCAGGCACACCAAACGCCGATATTTTAGAGACTTACGACAAAATAGCAGTCCAAAATCTAGTTTCTAGCTTAGAGAGAGACTACACTTGGATGTATCTAAGCTCGAACTTATGGCTTGGATGTATATATGCAATATACGAATATCCAGAATTTGCACCAGCTCTATTTGCAGAACCTGCAGGCTGTATAGTTGATGAGGTTATGTATGAATGTGATGATGTTATGATAAATTGGAGATCTGGAAGATAATATGATTTTGAGGGGACTTAAAACAGTCCTCTTTTTTAATATTGTGATTCTTTTTAACAACTTTGTGATAATTAAAAAATTATTATGTAAATTCTATATGGGTATGTAGCAAAATAGATTTTATTCTATTTTGTTACACACCCATTATATTTTATAAGCCTAATAAATCATTTACACTTATTGAACCATTTTGATAAGGAGCATAAGCTATGTATTCATTACCGGCTTTGTCTTCATATATTACATAAGCCGCTGCTGTTATAGGTATTGCGAATTGATCTCTAGGTATGTTTATTAGAGTTCCTAGATAAACTACATAATTTTCTTCTTTGTTCTCTTCATATAAAGCCTTTGCTATAGATTTAGCTGTATTTGGAGTATCTAGAGTTAAGGCTTCACCTTCAGCTAATAAATTTGCTGGTAGTATTATAGTACCTTTTTCTATTATTTTATCGCCGTCGTCGTAAATTTTAGTTCCAAATCTAATACCGCTGTTTTCATTTACTATTGCTTTGACTTGAGCTCCAAGCATTTCGACGTGTGCGTATTTCGCTTTGTACGTAATGTTTTCTGTGTATTTTGAGCCTGGTTTATATTCTGTAGTTGTGTCATTTATATCTTTAAACCATCCTATAAATGTGTAACCTTTTTTTGTTGGAGCTGTAGGTGTATAATTTAATGCTTCATCTTTATTTATAGTCTTTTGAATTAAATTTTCAGAACCATTATTTGAGTCAAATGTGACAGTTACAGATGGATTGTATTTGTAAGCTGATTTTGCCATAGGGTATTGTTCATGAAAACTTTCTGTGTCATACTCGGAGTCTCTTGTATGGTCGTAAAAATCAGTGCTTCCTTTTAAGAAATATTGATAACTTATTTTAGAGCTAGTAGATGTATTTTCATCCCATGTATTGTCTGTATTATACCAATATGATCCTAAGTTTACGATATTCCATGCGTGATTTGGACCGCTAATTAGTCTAACACCTATGTTTAATTCTTTTAGCATTTTACATGTTATAGTAGAAAACCCTTTGGCATTCTACGTTTTTGTCTATTATTGCATTGTATGCAGAGTGATTTTGTAGTGAATCATCATAATCTATATTTTGAACTATGTAATCGTGTACAGCTAATACTTTTTTGTATGTATCTTTGTCGTATACATCTAGAGAGTCTAATACTTTTTTACTTCTTTATCGACTGCTTGTTCTTGTGAATATGTACTTAAGTATTCCATATTGTAGGTTAATGTTGCTCGAATATCGTTGTAACTTGCACTACCATTATATCCAGCCCAGTTCCAATATAAGTAATCGCCTGCACTGTAGTCACCGTAACCATTGTCTTCAACGGCTTTATAAAAAATATCTGTAAATAATTGTCGTGAATATGTTTGATTGATAGTGAATGTTATAGTGCCGTTTCTAGCTATCATTTGTTCTTTTAGATATTCGCCTGCTTCTTCAACGGTGTCAAATGTTTGAGTTTCACTTAGTAAACTAGGTGAATTATATAACTTAGGTGAGTAGGTCTTTATGTCTAAGCCTTCGTAAGCAGGATTAGTATAAGTTACTGTATCAGTTTTTGTTTGTTAAAATTTAAAGTCTCGGCATGAGAGATATTGCTATTTAGAGGCATTATACCTATAACAAGTGAAAATGCCAAAAAATAACGCAATAATTTTTTTGATAAATTTCTCTATTTTTAAAACTTCCCCTTGTATAATTTATTTATAATATTTTTGAACCAGCTCTATTTGCAGAGCCTGCAGGCTGCATAGTCAACTAAGTAATGTATGAATTTCAATACTATTTTATACATATGTTTTTATAGCAACAATCTATGCATCTTGCCTTTGATGGTGTTGCTTTTGGGAAAAATCCTTGCATTACTTTAAAATACTCTTTTATATTCTTTTTAAGTTTAGAAATATCCTTTTCTTCTACACTAAATTCTTTTTACTAAATTTGAGCTTCTTGTATAAACTAAAAAACATTTTTCAACTTTACAATCATACATTTCTTCTATCATCAGTGCATACATCAACATCTGCTCTTTATATGTCTTATACAACACTTCATCAAACTTGGCAAATTTATAATCCAAAGGTGCCATAGTATTATCATTTAATGTAAGTACTTCATCGACTATTCCCTTAATTTTATATTTTTAGAGTATAAATCCACATTTATTTTTTTATCTATTGCACCAAGTTTTTTACGTAGATACTTCTTATTTTCATTCTCTTTTCTAGAGTGAATCTCTCTCCCTTTTGAACTTTAAATCTATTTTCTTCAAATTGGGGTATATTTAAACATTTCATATAATAGATAAACCTTTTACAATAGTTAAATTCAATTAATTCAGATGGTGTAATATAATAATCAAATTCATCAAAAAACTTTGAGATGATTTCATCAGTAACCAGCTCCTTATCAAAAACTTGTCCTATTAATCCAGCTTGATTTAATCCCTTTTTACTCATTGGAAATATATATACAGAATCCTTATCCAAGTCTATTATATCCTCCATTTTTAACTTAAGTTCGTCAAAATCATTTTCTTCTATTTCACCTAAAAATACACTTTTCTGAACTCTATATAGACCTACATTTTTACATGCCTTGATTGCATTTCGTCTGATTTTATTGCTTGAAATATCATAAACTACCCATACCAACAAATCAATCATCCCTTTTAAGATTCTGTTAGCTATATTATGACAGTCAAATTGTATTATATTTTGTAATTCTATTTTTCGTCCTTTATATTGTATTTTCTTTTCCATCTCTTCATTATACTTAGAAATTAAAACTTCCTTTCCTGCTTTATTTAAGTATAATCCACCTTCAACTTTATCAAAATGATCTGACTTTATCTTTTAGTAGAAAAAAGTTTAAATACAATTCTATCGATATAAATTCTATACATCTCAATCAAATCAAATACAAATGCCTGTCTATTATAATTATCTACATGCATTATACCTATATATGGGTCAAGTCCAGCTAAAATACATGCTCTCTCAACATTGAGTACATTATTCCATAGCCATAATTCAACATACAATTAAATTCATCCTTTGCAGGATTTTTACTTCTACCATTAAATTTATATTTTTCAGGCATTAAATCTGATAGTCTAGCAAAATAAATTCTACTAGCTGTCCCTTCATATCCTTGCAAAGTACCCCTAATATCCTCTATAGGTGTATTGTCTGAGATTGATTTAATCTTTTCACTCAAATTTTTATTTTCTGCACATCTTCTTTTATCTCAACTTTTCTATTATCCCTTCTATTTGCTCCTAATTCAGTTAAAAACTCAGCTTGATTATTCATTTTTTGAGTTAAAAATTCTTTTACTAATATTGTCCCCATTTTGTTTGAATCTAGGTTTAGTTGTCTTTTCTAATAGTGCTTATACTTCCAACTTTAGAATGCCACACTCTTCCAAATGGCTTTCCATATTTTTTAAAAATACTATATCTATATTATTTTCAACTGCAAGTTCTATAGCATCAGTAGATAATGCTGTGGATGTACTTATTATTATTTGATCTACCTTTTTTAGCTGCTATCTCTTGTTTTTTGCCCTTCTTTTTTAAACAAAAACACTCTCCTACCTTAGTTAGGTATACCCCCTCTGAATTAACAACTAATTTCATAACTATACCACCTTTTTATATTTTTATTTAATTATGTTTTCTGCTACTAAGTTGCAAATTCCTCTTCGATGTGACAATTTATTTTTATTTTTTGTTATATCCTTGTTTTAATAGAAGTTAGTCTATTACGATTGAGCATATAGCTTAGGTAAAAAGTCTATGATCCGTTTTAATCCTTGTTTTATTGGAACTTACTCTATTACCAATTTTCTTTTTCATTTTTACATTCCTCCAATAATCTATTTTTTCATATTTATAATATATATTTATAATACCATTTAAATACGGTTTATAAATATATTTTATAAATATATTTATAAAAAAATAAAAATAAAGGAAAATTTCTTTTCCCTTTTATTTCTTAATAACAATAATCACCAGCTTCATCATATTTTTGTTCTTCGCGGATTTTGCAGTTTTCGCAAATCCATCCGGTATTCCGTATGAAGATAAATTCTTTTTGTGCTACCACATATAGCACAATACTTATCTTCAGTCTTTATCTTCGAATCTATGGTTCTGTAATAACATCCTTCACACATGAATTCATTAAATTCCGAACGATATTCTATACCTATTTTTTCACCTTCTTCTGCTCCACAAATAGAGCATTTAACTTTTTACTACTTTCTTTAATTTGTTTAACTTCTTGTTGTTCTTTATTGTTGCCTTCAGTGTCTTTTTAACATTGACGCTAAATCTTTTTATCTTGTGTGTCCATTTCTTG
>VOFB01002880.1_pt1 | contig 25818 bp, 41 predicted proteins | sample 5384141 | NCBI WGS metagenome assembly VOFB01 (sample SAMN12384721, study PRJNA508395) | human gut metagenome | isolation source: healthy gut A | host: Homo sapiens | reverse complement strand
TCCAGACGGCGCGGTTTTTGATTCGTTGAACGAAAAGATGATCAGCACCAGGATGGGGGCGGCAAAACACATAAACCAGAATGTTATATAGTCTGGAAAGCTTTGGCGTTGTTGTTTTCATAGCAGCACCGCCTCATCTTCTCCTTCGCCAAAGCGATTCATGATGCCCATGCACAATAGCACTACAACCATCATGATCAGAAATGGCGCTGCCAGGTGCGGATTGTAGGTACCGCCCAGGAACTGCATGTCAATCACATCGCCAAGAAGCCAGTGCAGTCCGCCGCCCAGTAAGCGGGAAATGGCAAAGGTACTGACCGATGGGATGAATACCATCATCACGCCCGAGAGCACCCGGGGCAAGGACAGTGGAAGGATCAACCGGGTAAAGGTCTGTATACGGTTGGCACCTAGATCCTGGGCTGCTTGACAAGCCGCCGGTCGATGCCGCTGATTACAGTATAAATAGGCATGATCATAAAAGGCAAGTAGTTGTAGATCATGCCCAAGACTACAGCAAAGCTGGTGTTGATCATGGGAATATAATCCGTGCTCAGCACACCGATGCCATTCAAGTAGTCGATCAGGCCGATAGCCCTGAAAAAACTGGTTCAGAAAACCGTTGTTTTCCAGGATGGACATCCAGGCATAGGTCCGCAGCAGAAATTTACCCACATGGGAAGCATAATTAGCAGCATAGCCACTTTTTGTACGGAAGGGCGCTCATGTGCGAGAATGGTAGGCAAAAGGATAGCCGATCAGCAGGCATATGATGGTGGCGATGGCGGCCTGTAAAACGAATTTTTGAAAACAGATGCATATACGCCGAGATCGGAAAAGTTTTCCAGTGTAAAAGAGCCGTCTGCATTGGAAAGCATAGCCTACAATAAAGAGAAGCGGGACAATGACAAAAATAGCCATCCATACTACACATAGGGGATGGAGGCACAGCGGACAAAGGCTTTAGAATTCATCCTCGGCCGCCTCCTCGTTACCGTCTTCCCCGGCAAAGTTGGGATCGTTGATCTCTTCATATTCATCGCTGTAGGAACTGTAATCGCCCACCTGATCGGAATAGACGCTCTTTTTCATTACATGGATGTCGTCAGGTGGGATCACAATACCGATTTCTGCACCGAGCGGGTGGAAGTCAGTGGTTTGAATCAGCCATTTAAAGCCGCGAATATCCACGATAATATCGTAATAAATACCCTAAAAGTAATGGAAGTGATTACGCCATGCAACAGGCCGGCATCTGGAGCCACAATGTCAATGTCCTCGGGCCGGATAACCACGTCCACTTTTTTCTTTCGGGGCGAATCCTTTGTCCACACAAGGAACCTTTGTACCGAGGAATTCTACCAAGAAATCTTGGTGCATACAGCCGTCGAGAATGTTGGATTCGCCGATAAAGTCGGCTAAAAGCATTTTTGTGGTTCATTATATATATCTTCCGGGGTTCCAATCTGCTGAATGTGGCCCTTGTTCATCACGACGATAGTATCAGACATGGCAAGGGCCTCTTCCTGATCGTGTGTCACATAGATAAACGTGATTCCGTTTGCTGCTGGATGCGTTTGAGTTCATTCTGCATATCCTTGCGCAGCCGCAGATCCAATGCGCCCAGCGGTTCGTCGAGCAGCAGTACTTTCGGTTGATTGACCAGCGCGCGGGCGATGGCCACACGCTGCTGCTGGCCGCCGGACAGGGCGTCGGCTTTGCGATGTTCAAAGCCCCGTAAGCTGACAATATCCAGCATTTCCGTCACACGCCGGTCGATTTCGGCCTTCGGCGTTTGGAAATACGGAGACCAAAGGCGATATTTTCATATACGTCCAGATGCGGGAAGAGGGCGTATTTTTTGAAATACCGTATTGATCTGTCGCTTATGGGGCGGTACATGCGTAATTTCGGCACCGTCAAAGTATACTGTACCGGATGTGGGTGTGAGAAAACCGCCGATAATACGCAATGTGGTGGTTTTGCCGCATCCGCTGGAACCAAGCAGCGTCAGAAATTCGCTATTATCAATTGTAAGATTCAAGTGATCGAGAACAAGCTCGTCGTCAAACGCCATGCAGCAATCTACAAGGCGAATCAACTCTTTGGACATTTATCCTCCCCCGTTTCATAGTAATAGTCACTGAAAATGTTGCGCATGATAAAGGCATAAATTCGTATCCGTAACAGTTCCCCCTTATTGAAAACTTGCCAAGACAACACAGAAAGAATACCTATTATAAATATGTGTCGAAGGCAGCTGAAATGAATCGAAACACATAATAAAAGATACAGGACTAAAAGTCAATGATAATCCGGAAAATATTTCGCACAGAACGGGATATTTTTAATTTCCACTGTTTTTTCCGTTCAAATAGTTCAACGCACCGGCATCTGTTCGAAATGCGAACGTCAACTTATAGGAGTAAAGAGCCTGCTTTTCTTCACCATAGCGGCGGTTGATTTCGCCGCGGCCGTATTTTCCATCTCCCAGCAACGGGTGGCCAGCGGCGGCAAATTGCGCTCGGATCTGGTGTGTGCGGCCTGTCATCAGCTCGCATTCCACCAAACTCAGCGCGCCGCGGCTCAACAGTGTTTTATAATGGGTTATGGCTGTTTTGGCGCCCGGAGAGGGGACGCGGCGCACAAAAAACCTGCTTTTAGATTCATCCTTAAACAAATACCCGCTCAGTGTCCCCTCTGCCGGCGTAGGGCGGCCTAGGGTGATACACAGGTAATACTTGAGAATTTCCCGACTGCGGATTTTATCGTTCATTACGCGCAGGGCCTCGGCGCTTTTGGCGGCGATAACCATGCCGCCGGTGTTGCGGTCAATGCGGTTGCACAGGGCAGGGGCAAAGGCGTTTTCCCAACGGGGATTCCATTCCTTTTTTTGATAAAGGTATGCTTTGATATGGTCGATCAGCGTATTAGCGCTGCCGCTTTCATCTGCGTGCACCACTTGGCCGGGGCGTTTGTTGACCAGCAAAATATGTTCATCTTCATAAACCACGTCCAAAAGCGGGGCAGCAATGGTCAGGAAAGCGTTTTCACTGTTAGGTTTTTCAAAGAATTCGTCGTTGACGTAAAGCTGCAGCAGATCGCCTTCACACAACCGCGTGTCGCGCTTACTCCCTTTCCCGTTAACCTTAACCCGCTTCAGACGAATGTATTTTTGCAGCAGGGAGGGGGCAGCAGCGGAACGGCTTTGGACAGAAACCGGTCCAACCTCTGCCCGGCATCATTTTTCCCAATCTGCAGTTCTTTCAATCCTGCCACGCTCCTTTTTACTTTGGTCTGTTCAGTCAAAATTTAATTTATCATATCACAGATCCGCTGAAATAGCAAAGAAATCAGGGAAAGGAAGCAGAGCTTGGCGCAAAAGAAGGATTTTCTGAAAAAACTGCAAAAACTATTTGACAATTTTGCTTCTTCCCATTATAATACTACCCGTACCATTGCGAGGTGTATTATGCTGTTATCCGTTCGTGAAATTATCAATACCCCCGGGAAAAAGATCAGTTTCCAGTTCTCGATGGATCTGTCTTGTGTGGAATTCGGCGGGTATTGCCCAGTTGCGGAGCCTGTTGTGGTAACAGGGACCGTTCGCAATATGGCAGGCGTTCTGGTAATGCAGGGCACCGCCGAAACAATGCTTCATGCGTTTTGCGACCGTTGCGGCAAACCGCTGGTCTGTAAAAAAGCGTCCCGTTTGAGCATTTGCTGGCACAGGAGCTGGAAAATGCAGACAAAGGAGACGACGAGATCCTGTTGATTGAAAACGGTGAAGTGGATGCAGAGGATGCGGCCCGTACGGCATTCATTCTCGGAATGGACACAAAACTGCTTTGTTCAGAAGACTGCAAGGGTCTTTGCCCGATTTGCGGTGCGGATCTAAATATGGGTCCGTGCGGATGCAAAAGGAAACCGATCCGCGCTTGGCTGTGCTGGCTAAGCTGCTGCAGCGGGATGAGGACAAAGACTGAATTTTGAAAAATACACTGCTTTAAGCAGTTACTACCAAGGAGGTGTCACGAAAATGGCAGTACCTAAGGGAAAAGTATCCAAAGCAAGACGCGATAAAAGACGCAGCTCCGTTTGGAAGCTGTCCGCTCCGGCGCTGGTGAAGTGCTCAAAGTGCGGCGCGCTGCATATGCCCCACAGAATGTGCCCGGAATGCGGCTACTACAATGGCCGTCAGGTCAAGGCTGTTGCGGTTGAGGCCGAAAAGTAAGGTTGCTTGGTGAAATGGAGGGGAAGAAAATATCTTCCCCTCTTGCTTTTTATTTACTTTTCATTGCGATTGTGCGGAAATTTGCTTTATAATAACGGCAGAGAGAGTGCGGCTGGCCATAATTGGCATTTTCCGCATTGTTGCAGCAGGAGGAGGAGCAAAGGCTTTGTCTGGAAAAAATTGCATCCATTGATCCCGGTTCGCCCGCGCGCCCGAATCCATGTGGGTGAAACCTGCTGAGCATCAACGGAAAACGATCAAAGGATGTGCTGGACTATCGTTTTATGCCTATGATCCTGCGCTGACCTTGGTGCTGCGCAGGCCGGACGGTGCTGAACGTACAGTGCATATCCGCAGGAGGAAGGCGAGGATATCGGCCTCAACTTTGAAACGTATCTCATGGATGAGGAGCGTTGCTGCTCAACCACTGCCTGTTCTGTTTTGTGGATCAGATGCCGCCCAATATGCGTGATAGCCTGTATTTTAAGGATGACGATGCCCGTTTGTCTTTTTGGTGGGCAATTATACTACCCTGACAAATCTCAGCGAACGGGAAGCGCAGCGGATTATTGATCTGCGGATCAGTCCAATCAATATTTCCGTACATGCCACGGATCCAAAATTGCGGAGCATCCTCCTGGGCAACAAGGCCGCAGCCCGAGGACTGGAATATATGCAAGCCTTTGCGCAAAACGGCATTGTAATGAACTGCCAGATTGTGGTCTGCCCAGGGCTCAACGACGGTGAGCAGCTTTCTCGTACGATGCACGATCTGGCGGAGATGGGCGTGGCCAGTTGTGCCATTGTGCCTGTGGGCGTAACAAAGTACCGCAAGGGCTTTATAAAATGCCGGTGGTAGACGAGCGAACGGCGAACGATATTCTGGATCGTGTGCTCCCGTTCAGTGGAGAATGCTTTGCGCGCTTCGGCACCCGGCTGTTTTTCTGCTCGGATGAGATTTTTATCAAAGCAAAGCGCCCGCTGCGGAAGAAGAATATTATGAAGGTTATGTTCAACTGGAAAACGGCGTCGGTATGCTGCGCAGCATGGAAATGGAATTTATGAGTGCGCTGCGGCAGTTGGAACCGGACACACCCTGCCGGCCTTTTGCGATTGGCACCGGCTGTCTGGCGGCTCCTTTTATCCGGGAACTGGTGGACAAAAAGCAAAAGAGCGCTGTCCGGCTGTGCAGGGGTACAGTTTATGCTGTTGTTAACCATTATTTTGGGGAAACTATAGATGTGGCGGGTTTGGTTAGAGCCACAGATCTGATGACGCAGCTCAAAGGGCAGCCGCTGGGAGAGCGGCTGCTGCTGCCGGCAATATGCTCCGCCACGGCGGCGACATCTTTCTGGATGATTATCGTGTGAGCGACGTGGAACGAGCGCTGGGTGTGCCGGTACGCATTGCGGAAACGGATGGTTTTTCTCTGGTGGACGCAATTTTTGAATTGGAATACTGAAAACGAAAACAAGAATTTGAGACTTATGGAGAGGGGAGTGTATCCCAATGGCAAAACCCATCGTTGCCATCGTAGGGCGTCCCAATGTGGGCAAGTCCCTGCTGTTCAATAAACTGATCGGTCAGCGGCTTTCGATTGTAGAGGACACGCCGGGAGTTACCCGGGACCGCATCTACGGTGAAACGGATTGGAATGGACGGCGTTTTACGCTGGTGGACACGGGCGGCATTGAGCCGAACACCGACAGCCAGATTCTGAATTTTTATGCGCGAACAGGCGCAGATCGCAATCGATAACGCAACGGTCATTATTTTTCTGTGTGATATTAAAACCTGTTTGACCGCTTCGGACCAGGAAGTGGCCAATATGTTGCTGCGCAGTGGGAAGCCCATTGTGCTGGGAGTTAATAAAATGGACTCCACGGGCGCGCTGAATCCGGATATTTATGAGTTTTACAACCTTGGTCTGGGAGATCCGATTCCGGTTTCTGCCGTCCATGGTCACGGCACCGGCGATCTTCTGGATGCCTGCGTGCGGTATTTCCCGGAGGAGGATTTTGCCGAGGAAGACGAAGATTACATCAAAGTTGCCCTAATTGGAAAGCCCAATGTGGGTAAATCTTCTCTCGTAAACCGTATTTTGGGTGAACAGCGCGTCATTGTCAGCGATGTGGCCGGAACGACCCGTGATGCCATCGATTCAAAGTTTGAAAACCAGCAGGGAAAATATATTTTTATCGACACTGCCGGGATGCGAAGAAAGTCCAAGGTGGAGGAAAATGTGGAGAACAGCGTGCTCCGCGCCACCATGGCCATCGAGCGCAGTGATGTATGTCTGATTATGATTGACGCGCAGGAGGGCGTAACCGAACAGGACACCAAGGTAGCAGGGCTTGCCCACAACGCCGGAAAGGCCTGCATTATCGTGGTCAATAAGTGGGATGCCGTGGAGAAGGATGGCAAAACCATGGATACCTACCGCGAACAGGTGCGCACGGATCTGGCCTACATGACTTATGCGCCGATTCTGTTCATTTCCGCCCTGACCGGGCAGCGGGTCCACCGCCTGTTTGAGCTGATCAATTATGTTAATGAGCAGTCCGCGGTACGCATCACCACGGGGATGTTGAACAATGTCTCTCCGATGCGCAGACCCGCGTGCAGCCGCCCACGGACAAGGGGCGCCGGCTGAAGATCTATTATATGACGCAGGTGGGCGTCAAACCGCCTCATTTTTGTATGTTTCTGCAACGATGCAAGGCTGTTTCATTATTCCTATAAGCGTTATCTTGAAAACCAGCTGCGCAGCGTTTTTTGGCTTGAAGGCACGCACGCCGATTATCATTTCCATTCGCGAGAAGGGTGATGAGGGCTGATGGAAACGATGCTGGTTCTTTGCCTGCCGGGGCTGGCGGCGATGGCGGCAGCTTATGCGCTGGGATGTCAATGGCTCCATTTTGGTATCAAGTATATTTTTCGGGGATGATATTCGAAACCACGGCAGCGGAAATGCCGGGCTGACCAATTTTACCGTACTTTCGGCACGAAGGGCGTTGTTGGCGTGTTGCTCCAGCGATATTTTAAAAGCGGTGATTGCCGTGTTGCTGGGCAGGTTCGTGTTTGGATATTTTTTTGGCTTGCCTATGGTGGGTAAGCTGGCTGCCACCAGTTTTGTTTTATTGGGGCACATGTCCGGTTACGTTTCATTTCCATGGGGGAAAGGGCGTGCTGTCAGGCGTATCGGCGCTGATGGTTATCGATTGGCGCGTCGCCCTGCTTGCATTGGCGGTGTTTCTGCTGGTCGTGGCGCTGACCCAGTATGTGTCTCTGGGATCCATCTGTGCAGCGCTGACCTTTTGTCGTATGTCTGTGGCTGTTTTACCATAATGTATGCTTTGAAGTGCTGGGAGCGGTCCCTGCGGGACTTTTGATTTTCGCAATCGCTCCAACATAAAACGGCTTCTTCATGGAACAGAGAATAAATTCAGTTTACATAGAAAAAAGAGGATGCGGCAAAATGAAGGTTGCGGTTGTTGGCAGTGGCGGCTGGGGCACTGCGCTGGCCTTGGTGCTTCTGGAAAACGGGCATGAAGTTACGCTCTGGTCTTTTTCTGAAAAAGGAAGCGGAGATTTTGCGTACGCAGCGGGAAAACCCGCTGCTCAAAGTGTTGCCTGCCTGCGGCGCTGAAAATCTGCACAGAGATTGCCTGTGTGGCGGAGAAAAGAGCTGGTGGTGTTTGCAACACCTTCTTTTGCCGTGCGTGAAACGGCTCAAAAGCCGCGCCTTATCTGGGGGACGGTACGCTGGTTGTTTCGGTATCCAAAGGTATTGAAAAAGGGACGTCTTTGCGGTTGAGCCAGATCATAGACGAAGAAACAAAGGGACACTGCCGTATTGTCGCCCTGTCTGGTCCTTCCCACGCCGAGGAGGTAGGGGCGGCATGTGCCGACGGGCTGTGGGCCGCATCGCTGGATCGAGAAGCGGCAGAAATGGTGCAGGATGCTTTCATGAATGAACGCTTTCGTATTTATTCCAGCCCGGATATTGTGGGGTGGAACTGGCGGCGGCGCTGAAAAATGTGATTGCTTTGTGTTACGGTGTGTGTGACGGTTTGGGGTATGGCGACAATACCCGCGCATTGCTAATGACGCGGGGCTGACGGAAACGGCGCGCTTGGGCGTGGCCATGGGCGGCAAAAAGGAAACCTTTGCGGGCCTGGCCGGCGTGGGCGATTTGATCGTCACTTGCACGTCTATGCATTCGCGTAACCATAGGGCGGGTATTCTCATCGGTCAGGGCAAAAGTGTGGAAGAGGCGCTCAAGGAAGTGGGCGCTGTGGTGGAGGGGGTACTATGCCACCGACACGGTACGCACTCTGGCGGGGAAATACGGCATTGAAATGCCGATTTCAGAAGGTGCCTATCAGGTTTTGTACAACGGCCGTCACGCAAAGGATGTCTTGATGGAACTGATGTGCCGCGATAAAAAGCACGAGATTGAGGATGCAAGCTGGTAACAAACAGAAACGGCCAAAGCCATAAAAATATGGCTTTGGCCGTTTTATAGATGCAGAAAAAGAGAAGGGGAGCTGCTTCTGGTGGAGGCTTCCGTTTTTATTTTGCGTGTTAGTTTTTTGTGATATATCCTTCTGCGCACAACAGTTCCGCCAGAGTACGCCGCCGCCGGCCGCACCGCGCAAAGTGTTGTGGCTGAGTCCGACGAATTTGTAGTCATACTGCGTATCAGGGCGCAGACGACCCAGAGAATGGCCATGCCGCCCTCCAGATTACGATCCAAGCGGGTTTGGGGCGGTTCGGCTCTTCAAAATAGTGCAGGAACTGTTTGGGTGCCGAGGGGAGCGCCAATTCCTGCGCGCGGCCAGCATAGGCGGCCCAGTCTGCTTTAATCTGCTCCACGGAAGGCGTACAGCCCTCCTTAAACTTCAGAATACAGCGGCCATATGACCATCCTGACAAGCAACGCGCGGAAGCATTGCGCGGTGATGGAAAAGATCCTCTGCGGGCACAATTTTTCCGTCAGCCACACGGCCGAACACTTTCAGCGGTTCTTGCTCGCTCTTTTCCTCTTCGCCGCCGATATAGGGGATACAGTTATCCACCATTTCGGGCCAGCGCTCAAATGTTTTTCCGGCGCCGGAAATGGCCTGATAGGTGCATACCAGCACCTTCTCCACGCCGTACTTCAGCAGGGGAGCCAGAGCGGGGACATAGCTTTGAATCGAGCAGTTGGACTTCACTGCGATAAAGCCTTTTTCGTTCCCAGCCGTTGTCTCTGCGCGGCGATAACGCTGATGTGGTTTGCGTTGATTTCCGGTACCACGAGCGGCACATCCTCGGTCAGCGGTGGGCGCTGTTATTGGACACCACAGGGACTTCCAGTTTGGCGTACCGTTCCTCCAGGGCACGGATCTTATCTTTTTCCATGTTCACGGCGCAGAAAACAAAATCCACCTGATCGGCCAGTGTTTCTGCGTCTTTACAGCGTCCAGCACCACGAGGGCCTTGGCCTGTTCGGGAATTTCTGTTTCCATGGCCCAGCGGCCGGCTACGGCCCTCTTCGTACGTTTTCCGGCGCTTCCGGAACTGGCGGCTACGGCGGTCAGTTCGAACCAGGGTGCTGGTCCAGAAGCGTAACGAAGCGCTGGCCTACCATGCCGGTGCCGCCGATAATTCCTACGCGATATTTTTCCATGCTGTATTCCTCCCATAAAAGTCGTCAGAGAACCGTCCTGCTGCAAGAAAAAGAGTAGAAATTGGGTTGAAAAACGTCCCTGATTCTAATATAATAAAAAAAAAAAAGTTATGCGGCTCCTGCGGGAAAATTCCGCAAATTTTCCTCATGGTAGCATATTTCAGGAATGCTGTCAATTTTCAGTCCACATATGGAGGACAATATGAAGAAAACGATCTTTTCACTCTTTCTTTTTTCTGTGCTTGCCTATTTTTTTACGCAAATTGTCTGGGCAGAACAGCGGGATACCCTGCGGGTCGGCCTGTATTACAGCGGTTCCGGAAGCAACGGGGCTTTGTTGTCGGCAAATCTGGAAAATTATGAAAATACTGGAAAAGGCTACTATTTCGGATATTATGATGACGCACGGGATTTTGTTCCATTGGGCACTACGTCCGAGACACAGATTTCCATGTCTCAGGATATCAATCTGACCATCAACAGTGATGGGAATTATTCTGCCGGCGCCAGCAGCGACGGTGTCGGATGCTACCATCTGCAGCTGAATAAAACCTATGCCTCTTACGATCTGGCCTCTGCGGCAGCGGCCGGGCTGCTGGGGACGTATGGTACGGCGTTCCCGGCCTATGACAATGGCCGGTTTGTTGTCCGTATGGGGAGCTATACTTCGCAGTCAGAAGCGGAAGACGGACTTTCCAGGACTGGTGCGGACGCTTCGGTTACCAGTGGGACAAGTTATACCGTAACGGTGACAAAACCGGCACCAATCAGATTTTGTTTGAATATGACGACAGCGGCAACACTTATCTGGCGGTAGAGCCGCGGCCCGTGGGCAGCGCAAAACCGCAGACCTGGTTCAAGGGATACCGATATTACGGGGATTTGAATATGACCGATCTTCGGTCTTGTCCGGCGGAAAGATCAACGTAATCAATGTGGTGGATCTGGAAGATTACACCAAATGTGTGATTACCTTTGAAATGAGTCCGTCCTGGCCAGCGGAGGCATTGAAGGCCCAGTCCATCTGCGCCCGTACATACGCGCTGAATCAAACTAAGCACAAGAGCCGTAATTTTGACGTTTGTTCCACAACCAACTGCCAGGTATACCGCGGCGCATCGGCCTGCCAAAATGCTTCGGATGCGGCTGTGGATGCGACGGCTGGTCTGGCGATGTACTATGACGGCAAGATCATCGAGGCGGATTATTATTCTTCCAACGGCGGCGCTTCTGAGGATTCGGAAAATGTCTGGATGACAGCATTGCCGTATCTGCGCGGGAAAAAAGATCCTTATGAAAGTACCATCAGCATTCCCGGCTACAGCTACGAAAAGTCGTACAGCGCAGCCGAGTTGACCAAGCTGCTGCAGAGCAAAGGCCACAGCATCGGCACGGTGGCGTCCGTACAAGCCAGCTATACGAGAATGGGCAATATCTATTCGATCAAGTTTACAGATACATCCGGCAAGTGCGTCACGGTGCAGAAAGAGAGCTGCAGGCTGCTGTTTTCTGTGCCAAGATACGCTTTACAATCCATTCCGGCTCTGGAAGTGCGGTTTCAGCAGAGCCTGGCACTTCCGGCGGCGGAACCTATTACATCAACGGCGAAGGGAGCGCAGTTTCTTCCCTTGAAAGCCTATATACGATCTCTGGCAGTGGAACGGTATCCAAATGCAACGGGGACACAGTGTATGTGCGCACTGCGGATGGAATATCCGCGTTGGGGGAGAAAACGGGAACAGTGACATGACGGTATCGGGCAGTGCATTTGTTATCAAAGGCACTGGAAACGGCCATAATGTGGGCATGAGCCAGTACGGCGCTTATGCTATGGCGAAGCAGGGATTGACGTATCGTGATATCCTGACGTTCTACTATACAGGGATTACCATTGAATAAACAGAACAGGAAGAAATACACAGAATGAAAACCCATGATTTTTATTATGATTTGCCGGAGGAACTGATTGCACAAACTCCGCTGGAGCGCCGGGATGGATCGCGGCTTCTGGTATTAGATAAAGAGACCGGTACCCGGAAGCACATGCATTTTTATGATCTTCCACAGTTGCTTCGTCCGGGCGATTGTCTGGTAATGAACGATTCCAGGGTTTTGCCGGCACGCCTGTTGGGTCGCCGGGAGCCGGGTGGCGGCGCCTGCGAAGTGCTGCTGTTGGTGGATCAGGGCGAAAAGACTTGGGAGTGCCTTGTGCGGCCAGGCAAAAAATGAAAACCGGCGCTAAACTTATCTTTGGCGATGGAACGCTGCGGGCAGAGGTTGTGGAAGAGCTGCCCGGCGGCAACCGCTTGGTGCGGTTTAACTATGAAGGCATTTTCCTGGAAGTGCTGGATAGGCTGGGCAAGATGCCTCTGCCGCCATATATTAAGGAGGAACTGCAGGACCGGGAGCGATATCAGACCGTATATTCCAAAGAGATCGGTTCCGCGGCTGCACCCACTGCGGGGCTTCATTTTACCAAAGAACTGCTTGATCAAATCGAATCGATGGGTGTGAGGCTCTGTTATGTTACGCTCCATGTAGGGCTTGGCACGTTCAGGCCTGTAAAGGAAGAAAACATTACAGATCATCTAATGCATAGCGAATTTTGCATGATCTCACAGGAAACGGCAGATGTGATCAATGAGACCCGCAAGCAGGGAGGACGGGTGGTCTGCGTTGGCACCACATCCTGCCGCACTGTTGAGAGTTGGGCGGAGGAAGACGGTACGCTGAAAGCCTCTGCAGGCTGGACAAATATTTATATTTATCCTGGTTACCGTTTTAAAGTGCTGGATTGCCTGATTACCAATTTTCACCTGCCGGAATCGACATTGATCATGTTGGTTTCTGCACTGGCCGGCAGGGAACATGTACTGGATGCTTATCGGGGAGGCCGTGGCGCTTCAATATCGTTTTTTTCAGCTTTGGGGACGCGATGTTTATTGGATGAAACATCCCCGTTTCCTTTTTATTCGAAATACGGAGAGTTGTTTGTGTTTGAAGTAATCAAGACGGAGGGAAAAGCCCGGCGCGGCGTATTTCAGTGCGCTCATGGCACGGTACAGACCCCGGTGTTTATGAACGTCGGTACGCAGGCTGCCATCAAAGGCGGTGTTTCTGCACTGGATTTGAAAGAAATTGGCTGTCAGATCGAATTATCTAATACTTACCATTTGCATGTGCGGCCTGGCGACGATACTGTGCGCGCGCTGGGCGGACTTCATAAATTTATGCGGTGGGATGGCCCAATTTTTGACGGACAGCGGCGGTTTCCAGGTATTTTCCCTGGCCAAGCTGCGGCAAATCCGGGAGGAAGGCGTGACATTTGCCTTCGCATGTAGACGGCCGCAGGATTTTTATGGGGCCGGAGGAGAGCATGCGCATTCAGAGCAATCTTGGTTCGGATATTGCCATGGCATTTGACGAATGTGGGAGAATCCAGCGCGCTATGAGTATGCTAAAGCTTCGGTGGAACGCACCACACGCTGGCTGGAGCGCTGTATTCAGGAGCACCAGCGGTTGAATGCCTTGCCGGATACTGTGAATCCGCATCAGCAGCTTTTTGGTATCAATCAAGGTTGTACCTATAAAGATCTGCGCATCCATCATATGCAGCAAATTGCGCGGCTGGACTGCGACGGCTATGCCATCGGCGGCCTGGCAGTGGGGGAGCCGACGGAGGTCATGTATGAGATCCTGGATGCGGTGGAACCTTATGCGCCTTGGGAAAAACCGCGGTATCTGATGGGGTCGGCACGCCATCGAATATCATAGAAGGTGTGGCACGCGGTGTGGACTTTTTTGACTGCGTGATGCCTGCCCGCAATGCGCGGCACGGAAAACTATACACTTGGAAAGGCGCTATCAATCTGAAAAATGAAAAATACAGGTTGGACGAAAGTCCTATCGATCCAGAATGTGACTGCCCGGTGTGCCGTGTTTTTCCAGAGCGTATCTGCGCCACTTAATGAAAGCGGAGGAAGTGTTGGCGCTGCGGCTGTGTGTGATGCACAACCTGTATTTTTATAACAAGCTGATGCAGCGCATCCGCGATGCGCTGGACGCAGGAGTTTTCGCACAGTTCCGGGCGGAGTACAGCGGCATGTTTGATAAGCGTATCTGACGGGAAAACTGGAAAAGACTTGAAATCTGTAAAATTATTCTGTATACTATATACTAATGCGTTATGCAGAGAATACTGAATGTGACCACAAAGGAGTTTTAAAAATGAATGGAGATATGACTTATACCCTGATTATGATCATCATTCTGATCGCTGTGTTCTACTTGTTTATGATCCGCCCGGAGAGTAAGCGCAAGAAGCAGCAGGAGGAAATGCGCAGCAACTTGCGCAAGGGCGATGAGATCACCACCATCGGCGGCGTGGTAGGTCGTGTTGTGAAGATTGAAGACAATACCATCATCATCGAAACCAGTGAGGATCGCGTGCGCATGGAATTTGCCAAGTGGGCGGTTTCCACTGTGGGTGTACAGAAGAGCATCGAAGATACGAACAACAATAAAAAGAATCGCAAAAAGCAGACCCCTGAGGAGCGCGCGGAGTCTTTCAGTCTGGAGGATACTGCTTCCGAAGAGGCGAATAAGAATAATTTCTGCCCCCTTCCGCATATGCTTTTCATGCAGACGGAAGGGGATTTTTCATGGAAAAGAAGAAGAGTTCAGATCCTGCGGAATTGCTGTGTGCTGCGGCAAAGGGGCTTATTGTTATGGCTGTACTGTTTGCTGCGGGAGTGCTGGCTTCTGCAGCCTTGATCTACCGCGGCGTGATCCCAATGGAATATGCGCGCATTCTGCTCTGGGCGTCCGTTGCTGCGGCTGCCTTCGGCAGTACGGTTTTCTGCGCGCTGCGGCAGAAACGGCCCGTTTTTTTGACAGGAGTTCTTGTGCAGGGGATATTCTGGCGGTATTGGTGCTGTTGGGGATGCTGGCTTGGGAGAGTATGACGGACTGGCTGGCGCTGGCAGTTGCGTTTTGTGGCGGCGCGCTGGGCGCAGTGTTTGCTGCTTCTGTGCTGTTTTTGGAAAAAAAAAAAGAAGAAATTTCAGAAAATGCGGCGATACGATTGAAAAGAAAATGATCTTATGATAAAAAATACTTATACTTATCGAAGCAAGGAGGGAAATTTGATGAAGCATATTAAGACTTTGAACGGTGCTACTCTGAAAAACAGCGCGGCAAAGGGTGGCTGCGGCGAATGCCAGACCTCCTGCCAGTCTGCTTGCAAGACCTCCTGCACCGTTGCCAACCAGAAGTGTGAAAATAAGCAGTAAAGCTCATTATTTTTGACACCGCAAGGACGGACTGTTGGACTGCCTGGTTCGGGCAGCCGAAAAGTCCGTCCTTTCTACTGCATTGCGATACCGACATACCGAACAAAAGGGAGAAATGGACATGGTACATACCTTTTCGCTGCTGGGACAGAACATTGCTGTGGACGTCAATAGCGGCGCCGTACATATTCTTGATGAAATCACCCATCATGTGCTCCGGCAAATGGAGGAAGCTGCAACGCCTCTGGATAAGATTATTGCAGCGCTCGGACAATACAGCCCGGAGAGTATTTCCGAAAGCTATGGAGAGCTGCAGGAACTGGTTGCCAAAGGGGAGCTGTTTGCGCCAGCGGACTATGTCGACCCGGCGATGGCCATGATTAAAAATGCGCCGGTCAAAGCGCTGTGCCTGCACGTTTCCCATGACTGCAATTTGCGCTGCAAATATTGTTTTGCTGCCACCGGCGACTTCGGAACCGGTCGCCTGCTGATGGATGTGGAGACGGCAAAAGCTGCCATTGATTTTTGTGATCGCCCGTTCCGGAGCAAGACGCAATATCGATGTGGACTTTTTCGGCGGCGAACCGCTGATGGCGATGGATGGGTCAGGGAAACGGTAGCATATGCCCGTTCCCGGAGGCGGAATGCGGTAAATGCTTCCGCTTTACCATCACGACCAATGGCGTGCTCCTGGACGATGAAACGATCGAGTACATTAACCGTGAAATGGACAACTGTGTGCTCTCGCTGGACGGGCGCAGAGAAGTGAATGACCGTTTCCGCGTTTCGCCCAATGGGAAAGGGGAGCTATGATGTGATCGTGCCCAAGTTCAAAAAGCTGGTGGCAGGACGCGGCGATAAAGATTTTTATCTGCGCGGCACGTTCACACATGAAAATCTGGATTTCGCAGAAGATGTCCTGGCAATTGCGGATGAGGGTTTTCAGCAGATCTCGGTTGAGCCGGTCTCGGCAGAAGAAAACTGCGACTATGCGCTGCGGGAGGAAGATCTTCCGGCAATCTGTGCTGAATATGAAAAATTGGCCCAAATTATGAAAAGAGCGTCATGATTTTAACTTTTTCCATTTTAATGTGGATTTGACGCAAGGCCCCTGTGTCATCAAACGCATTCGCGGCTGCGGTGCGGGCTGTGAATATGTAGCCATCACGCCGGAGGGGATATTTATCCCTGCCACCAGTTTGTGGGAAGGGAAGAATACAAGCTGGGCAACGTCCATCAAGAAGGATTCAATATGGAAGTTTCAGATCAGTTTGCCGGGTTGAACATCTACACTCGAAAAGAGTGCGGGGATTGCTGGGCGAAGTTTTACTGCACCGGCGGATGCAGCGCGTCCAATTTGACGGTGAATGGAGATATCAAAACACCTAATCATATTGCTTTGTGAAATGGAGCGGAAAAAGACTTGAGTGTGCAATTGCACTAAAAGCAGCTGCTGCAGCTGAAGCTGACTGAGCGGAACGAAAGAGATACAAAATGTAAAAAGCGCGCCCGGCGTGGTCAGACAACGCCGGGCGCGCTTTATTTGGGGTTATTTTAGGGGTTACACGCTATATCTTGTGGTTTTGTGAAAAAGAAGATATTCAGCATAAAAAGGCGCTTCCGCGGTTTACATAAACCAATTTACATAATATTTGGGCATAATTTACAAAATTGCGCTTTCGCAATATTCCCCTCTTGCGCAATGCGTTTGCTTGCACTATTATAAGATATAATATCAATATCTTTTATGCAGCCTCACGTAAAATCCCAGTGCAGATTGCTTCTAAATCGGTTCGTCTGCACATAGTCTGGATATGTGAGGTGAAGTCACCAGTGAAACGCGGTACTTTTCATGGACGAGTTATTTTGGCGGACCGCTCTTTTTGCTCACGCTTTTTTGGCCAGTTGTTTTTCTTTGGTGCATTGCTGGGCAATCGTGTTGCAGGGATGGAAGAGGTATACCGCAGTGCGGAGTTACAGGAGTTTCTGTCTTCCTTTCTGATGTTAGTGCGTTCCGGCCAACTGGAGCCGGCGTCGTTTGGCGCAGCCCTGTTTTCTTATTTTAAATATCCGATCTTGGTGTTTGGGCTAAGTTTTTTTGACGATCGGTATCTTTCTCATACCGATCGTTACTTTTATCAGGGGTTCATGTTTTCCTTTGCGGTTTCTGCCTTTTATATACTGCAGGGGAGCATGGCCTGGTATTGGCACTGTTGCTGTTTGGCCTTCGGTGTATTGTGGTGCTGCCGTGTTATTTTTTGGCTTGCCAGCAGCGGTATGGCGCTGGCTGTTGGCCCTGGGTCTGGGAGTAAAGCGCGTCCAGTCGATGAAAGGGCCGGAAGCGACGCCGTTTGGCGGTTTATTTTTGCAGTCTGATCCTGTTTGCAGGGGCGGCTTTTGAGCATCTGGTTTTGGCCGGAGTACTGAGTGCCGTTTGTTAAGAGAGAAAAGAAAGCAATCGAGGGAGGCTTTGTCTGTGGCCGATTATGTGGAGGGGTATCGTACTTATTTAAACGAAGAGCGCCATGCGTCTGCCAAATACGCTGAGTTCTTATTTGCGTGATATTCGGCAGTTTGCGCAGTATTTGAGCATGACGGAGGCAGGAGATTTGTCTCCAGGTTCAGCAGGGACAGATCCAGGCCTATGTCAACTGGATGACGGCGCGCGGAAAATCGGCCTCCACCGTAACCCGTTCACTGGCCGCGCTGAAGTCCTTTATCATTACCTCACAGAAAAAGGCGTGGTGGCAAAAAAAACACCTGTGCAGAATGTGTCGGCTGCGAAAGCGGAACGTCATCTTCCGCAGATTTTGACCAGTCAGGAAGTAGAGTTATTTTTGGAGCAGCCCCAGTGCACTGATATGAAAGGCTATCGGGATCACGCCATGCTGGAACTGCTTTATGCTACCGGCATTCGGGTCAGCGAACTGATTGCCCTCAATAGTTCTGATTTGAACTTGAGTGCCGGATTTATCCGCTGTGCAGGCAAAAAGAAAGAACGCATGATCCCGCTTTATCCTGCAGCAGTGAACGCGTTGCGGGAATATGTGGAAGCGATTCGACCCAATATGATCGCATCGCCGGAGGAAGAAGCGTTGTTTGTCAATATGAACGGCGAGCGGATGAGCCGCCAGGGCTTTTGGAAAATTATCAAGTTCTACCAGGAGAAAGCCCACATTGAAAAGATATTACGCCGCATACACTACGGCACTCCTTTGCAGCCCATCTGCTCGAGAACGGAGCAGATCTGCGGGCGATTCAGGAAATGTTGGGGCACACAGATATTTCATCTACACAGATTTATACCCATTTGATCAATCGGAAGCTGAAGGACGTTTACAATAAAGCGCATCCGCGCGCCATTTGAGCAGGCAATACCATTATAAAAAATCCCGCCGAAGCGCATAGGGTTCGGCGGGATTTTTTCGTGTTGTCCGGTTTATGCTTTTTGCAGCGATCAGCTCGATTTCCAGACGGGAGCCGGCAGGAAGGGCTGCCACCTGTACGCAGGAACGGGCGGGCGGATCGTTGGGGAAGCGCGTGGCATAGATGCGGTTGATTTCGGCGAAGTCCGCCAAATCTGTGATAAAACAGTGGTTTTACCACGTTCGCAAACGTCATGCCATTGGCAGACAAAACCATTTCCAGATTCCGGAGAACCTGCTCTGTCTGCTCTTGATACCGCCGTCTACCAATTTACCGGTTTCCGGAACAAGCGCAATCTGCCCAGAAGTAAAAAGAGATCGCCTATAGCGACGCCATGGGAATACGGGCCGATCGCTGCGGGGAGCACCTTGGGCAAAACAGCTTTTTTCATATCAAACACTCCTTAGTATAGTCTTTGCCCCAGTATACTACGGATTGGAACCGCAGACAACAATCTATTGCGTTTCCCCTGAAATATGATACAATAGTACTATTCTGATTTGATGGATGAATCAAATAGGAGGATTCATGCGTATTCTTGGTATTGATCCGGGTATTGCCACCGTCGGGTTCGGTTTTTGTGGATCAGGCATGCGGCTGCGCCCTGCGGCGGTACAATACGGCGCAATCACCACAGAAGCGGGGCTTCCGCTGGCCACGCGCCTCGTGCAGATCAACCGCGATCTGGAAGAATTGATCGAAACGTTCCGTCCGGATGTGCTGTCGGTGGAGGAGTTGTTTTTTTTAATACCAATATCACCACGGGCATTGCTGTGGCGCATGGCCGCGGCATTATTTTATATACGGCGGAAAAACTGGGTGTGCCGATTTTGAATATACACCCTCTCAAGTCAAACAGGCCGTAGTGGGCTACGGAAAAGCAGAGAAGCGGCAGGTTATGGATATGACGCGCAGGCTGTTGAAGCTGAACTGCATCCCCGGCCGGACGATGCGGCGGATGCCCTGGCTCTGGCGATCTGCCACGCCCGCAGCGCCACGTCGCTGCTGCGCCAGAATCCGCTGGCCAAGCCCACAGTATAGGAGGAAACAAATTGTTTTATTATCTCGACGGCACGGTTGCCTATCTCGGGCCGAATCTTGCGGTGATCGACTGCGGTGGCGTGGGCTATGCCTGCGCTACCACGAGCCACACGCTCACGCCTGCAGCAGGGGGCGCGGGCGAAGCTGTTCCCCATCTCAACGTGAAAGAGGATGGAGTGGACTTGTTCGGCTTTACAGCCAGAATGAGCTATCTGCGTTCCGCCAGCTGATCGGCGTGTCCGGCGTCGGTCCCAAGGCGGCTTTGGCGATCCTATCTTCCAGCACGCCGGATCAGTTGGCGCTGGCGATTGTTACCGGCGATGAAAAAAGTGCTGGTAGCCGCGCCGGGATTGGGAAAAAATTGCCCAGCGTATCATCTTGAACTCAAAGATAAAATGAGCAAGGAAGATCTGTCCGGAATCCGCATAAACAAAGTTGGCGCTTGCAGTGGACAGAAGACCTCGGAAGCACTGTCCGCTTTGATGGTGCTGGGCTATTCACTGCAGCAGGGAAGTCGGCGCCGCGCTGAAAGGTGTCGATGTAGATACCCCTGCCGCTGGAGGAGATTGTCCGTCAGGCTCTGAAAAAAATGGTTAAGTAAACGATATGTGCCTGCAAAGGAAGTGAGTTTTGAGCATCGATTATGGCCACGATATTACAGAAGAACCGCTGGTAACCAAAACGCTGCTCGGTGAGGATTTGCGCAGTGAAGTGTCTCTGCGCCCCATTCTCTGGAAGAATATGTGGGCAGCAGAAAGCCAAAAAAAAATCTGCGCATTTTTATTGAGGCAGCAAAGCGGAGAACAGAACCGCTGGATCATGTGTTGCTGCATGGCCCTCCGGGCCTCGGAAAACGACGCTGGCCGGGATTATCGCTGCGGAAATGGGCGTTAATATTCGCATTACCTCCGCCCGGCCATTGAAAAGGCCGGAGATTTGGCAGCCCCTTTAACCAATCTCAACGAAAATGATATCCTGTTCGTCGATGAGATCCATCGGCTGAACCGCAGTGTGGAGGAAATTCTGTATCCGGCAATGGAGGATTATGCCATTGATATTATCATTGGCAAAGGCCTTCGGCCAACTCCATCCGTTTGGATTTGCCGAAATTTACGTTGATTGGCGCAACGACCAGAGCAGGGCAGCTTTCTGCGCCGCTGCGCGATCGTTTTGGCGTTACGTTGCGCCTGGAACTTTATACGCCCGAGGAACTTTCTGGCATCGTTACCCGCAGCGCAGGGATTCTGGAAGTCCCTATCGAGCCACAGGGAGCTATGGAAATTGCTTCACGTTCCCGCGGAACGCCGCGAATCGCAAACCGTATGCTCCGCCGTGTGCGTGATTTTGCGCAGGTGCGCGGAGACGGTGTGATTACAAAAGATATTGCAGATCTGGCTCTAACGGCGCTGGAAATTGATTATCTCGGCCTGATGCCGTAGATCGCCGTATGATGCGCGCCGTCATAGAAAAACTACGGCGGAGGTCCATTGGGGCTGGAAACGCTGGCGGCTACCATTGGCGAGGAATCTGTCACCCTGGAGGATGTGTATGAACCGTATCTGATGCAGATGGGGTTTTTAACGCGTACGCCGCGGGGCGCTGTGTGACCCGCAAGGCATATGAACATTTGCATCTGCCGTTGCCGGACGCTATCAATAACGGCGGGATGGAGCAGATTTCGCTGTAATGTGCAAAATCAGACATGAAAGGGAATAAGTTGAACTATGGGTAATTATTCGGAACCGACGGCATCCGTGGGATCGTCGGAGAAACACTAACCGCCGATATGGCGTACCGTGTGGGGAAGGCCGTCGCTGTAGTGCTGGCTGAAGATAAAAAAAGGGCGCGCCGGAGATTACTATTGGGAAAGATACCCGCATTTTCCTCGGATATGCTGGAGTCGGCTCTGATTGCCGGGATTTGTTCTGTAGGAGGAAACGTGATTCCGCTGGGTGTTATTCCAACGCCGGCGGTAGCATACCACGATACAGCGCAAGGCAGACGCATTATGGTTTCCCGCATCCCACAATCCATATGAGCACAATGGCATCAAAGTTTCAACAGCCGCGGCTATAAACTGTCGGACGAAACGGAAGCACGCGTGGAAGCATTGCTGTTGAGCGATGCCCGATTATGGAAAAAACCGGAAGCGAAATTGGAAGAATGATCCGCGGTATGCGGGAAGCCCATGAAAACTATATTGATCATCTGTGCGCTACGGTCGAAGATGACCTGTCCGGGCTTCGCGTCTGTGTGGACTGTGCCAACGGCGCGGCTTCTTCCACAGCGCCGGATCTGTTCCGCCGCTTCAAAGCGCGTACCGATATCATGCACGCCGTCCCAAACGGAATTAATATCAACAACCGCTGTGGTTCTACGCATTTGGAATCCTTCAGGAAACCGTGGTCAACGATGGGTACGATATCGGTGTGGCCTATGATGGTGACGCCGATCGGTGCCTGATGGTAGATGAAAAAGGAAACATCATCGACGGTGATAAAATCATGGCCGTATGCGCCATGGATATGCGCCGTGCCGGTAAGCTGAACGGTAATGCCATCGTGGCCACAGTGATGTCCAACTTGGGTCTACACGAATTTTGCCAGAGAGAAAAGATCCAGCTAGTTTGCACTGATGTAGGCGACCGCCATGTGCTGGAGGAAATGCTTGCGTGCGGATACTGTATCGGCGGCGAACAGTCTGGCCATATGATTTATACAGAGTATGCCACTACCGGCGACGGAGAGTTGACCAGCCTGCAGTTTCTGCAAATCCTGAAACGAAGCGGAAAAAGAGCGTCAGAACTGGTTTCCTGCTGTGCCCAGTATCCGCAGGTGCTGGTCAATGTGCCTGTGGCGTCACGTCGCGGTGCAAAAGAAGAGATTATGGCCTCGGAGGTGTTGGCGGCTGCCATCCGCAAACAGGAGGAAAAATTGGGGCAGGAGGGACGCATCCTGCTCGGCCGTCCGGCACGGAAGCCCTGATTCGTGTGATGGTTGAGGCAAAACAGAGGAAATGGCTCATTATTATGCCGAAGAATTGGTGAATGTGGTAAAATCACTAAAAATTTCTTAATTCAGGCAAAAATTTTCTCACTTTTTCTTGACGAAAAATAATTTCCATGTATACTAAATCAAGTGAATAGAAGTTTGAGGTTTATCATGCAAGAGATGCAGGAAATGACAGATGGAACTCTGTGCCGGCTGGTCGCCGAAGGGGATCGCTCGGCAGAAGAGCTCTTGGTCAGCCGCTATAATCGCTTGGTTCGCATGTGTTCCCGTCCTTTTTTCTCTAGTGGGCGGCGATAGTGAAGATCTGATCCAGGAAGGAATGCTGGGTCTGCTCAAGGCGATTCGCACTTATGATGCATCGAAAGAGGCGTCGTTCCGGACATATGCGGAGGTCTGTATCCGCAGCCGTTTATACAGCGTGCTGCGCAGCCAAAAGCTTGATAAACATGCAACCCTGAATCACTCTGTTCTTTTGGAAGCACCCTTCTTTGATAGTAATTCCTACACCATGGACACTTTTTCCGTTTCTCAGTCCAATCCGGAGGATCTTATGATTCTGCAGGAAAGCTTTGATGAAATGTGGAAGCGTGTTCAAGACCAGTTGTCCGAGTTCGAAGCGAAGATTTTGGGGTTCTATTTGGACGGCCTGTCCTACCAGGAAATAGCAATCAAAGTACGCAAGTCCCCGAAAGCGGTGGACAACGCTGTGCAGCGCATTCGGCGCAAAGTGGCGCAGCACATTTATCCCGGCGAAATCAGCAAACGCTGAGCGCATATATTATCTAATCAAAGAGAGGGTAAAAATCATGTACGAAGACAAGACACTGGTATGTAAAGAATGTGGCGCCGAGTTCGTGTTCACCGCTGGTGAGCAGGAGTTCTACGCTGAGCGCGGTTTCCAGAACGAGCCTCAGCGTTGCAAGGCCTGCCGTGATGCCCGTAAGAACGCCACCCGTGGTCCTCGCCAGTATTTTTACGGCTGTTTGTGCAGCCTGCGGCGGAGAGGCCAAGGTGCCTTTCGAGCCTAAGTCCGATCGGCCTGTGTACTGCAGCGAGTGCTTTGCCAAAATGCGCGAAGAAAACGCATAAGGCAGATTCTGAGATCATATGACGCAAAGGACGAGCAGGAAAATCTGCTCGTCCTTTTTGAATGCAGGATATCGTTATTTACCATCTGAAAAAAGCCGCCCGAATGGAGATCTTTTCTCATTCCGGACGGCTCTTTTTGTTATTTTGTGGTCAAATCGTGGTATACGGTTCTGTAATACGGATCATATACGGCGCAGCCAGCGTGCGCTTGCCTGCCCAGCAGTGTGCCGCAACGGTTGCAGCAGGTGCACCAGTGGATATCCTGTTCTTTCCCGCTGCATATTTGGCAGGGAGGGCCGGGTCAGCAAGGACTGCCGCCCCAAGGCAATCATATCGAAATCGCCCCTGCTCGATGGCAGAATTGCTCAAAGCAAACAGACTGCTTTTTTTCGGCGGCCGCGCAGGAAGCGCACCGCCCTTTTCCCAGAAGAGACAATCCGCCGCAGATCACGGTGGTTTCCGCCGCAGGCTTGTCGAAGGAGTTTGGCGGCGGTCATATGCTGGGAAACGATACCGGGACAGCTGTGGTCGGGGCATCAGCTGCCATCCGAGGCCTGCGTTGCCGAGGGACTCAATAAAGAAACTGGCACCCGCTTCCAAGCCTTTGCACAGACGAATCGACTCTTCAGGATCGATAATGAGGCTGTTCGGTCCTGCGCGTCCTTGTCCGCCCGGCATTTCATCATATACGCTGACTTTAGCGCCAATCAGAAACTTTTCATCCGGTATGGCACGGCGTACTTTTTTCGCAGAGTTCGTACGCGAACCGGCGCGGTTTTCAAACGAACCGCCATATTTCCAGCAGCGGTCGTTAAAACGGGCGCAGAAGCCGAGATAGCCGTGGCAGAATTTGAGATCAACCCCATCGACGCCGATCTGTGCCAAAAAGTGGGCTGGCCTCGACATAAGATGCGATGGTTTGTTCAATATAATCCCGCGTCAATCAGTGTGCCGCCGAAGCCTGCGGAGGTTTGACGCAGACGCGTCTGGAAAAGATTCATCCGACAATTCTCCGCTATGGTTCAGGCTGCACTAACAGAAGCGTGTCTGGAGCACGCATCCGTTTCTGAGAAACAAACCGCTCCCACTGATCACGGTTGTCCGGATCGTTCACATCCAGTAAAAGTTGTGTTTTTCGGGCACGGCTTCCAATGCAATGTAACGGATTCCATCACCACCATACCTGCGCCGCCGTGCAGCAGTTTTTCGTATCGCCGCAGCGAGTCCTCAGAAAAAACTCGCCGCGCAGGTTTGCATCGCCATTCCATCGGCTGGATAACAAAGCGGTTTTCGCCAATCGTTTTCCAATATGGATCGGGCGCTTTTCGGTGTGATTGCAATCCCATGGCAATCAGATCTCCTTCTTGAAGGTCTCAGATAAATATGTTTTATTATACGCCCCTTTTCTGTATCCGTCTTCACGGATCGAACCATTTTTTAGTTACGGATAGAAGTTCACCTCCTGATGCAGGGCGTATCTTCCTTTTTTCAGCGAAAAAGGAGAAATTTCTATTGATGTATTGAAAAAGCCCCCTTTTTTAGGATATACTATAAAAGCAAATTTTTCAGAATAGGAGGCAGTTTCTCATGATTGAAATTACAAAAAGATACGATCATTGGTGATATTCTCGATATCGCTCTCACACGGCTCCCATTTTCTGTCTATCGGCATGCATTGCCTGGGTTGCCCTCTTCCCGCGGTGAAACCGTGGAAGAAGCCTGGCATGGTCCACGGCGTGGATGTGGATAAGCTGCTGGCTCTGGTAAACGAGGAAGCAAACAAAGGAAGCCAAGTAAGCAGTGTGTAAAAAATCATTGCACGGTTCTGTACAAGACCCGTGCTTTGTTTGTTTGTGTAAAAGTAAAGGGGCAAGGCGCATGGACGGTGGAAAAGAGTTGATTTTGTCAGAGAGGCTGCTGGCCATTGCACAGTGGATCCCTCCGGGGAGCCGCGTGGCTTGAACATCGGTACGGATCCACAGGTATCTCCCGATTTGGCTTTGCAGCATGGATGCGCAGCGTTTATTGCCGCCTGTGACGTGCGAGAAGGGC